>Ga0255057_10000159_pt1 | contig 38553 bp, 33 predicted proteins | sample Cases_109_6_MG_FD_189022 | JGI IMG/M metagenome (GOLD analysis project Ga0255057, IMG submission 189022) | Seawater microbial communities from Amundsen Gulf, Northwest Territories, Canada - Cases_109_6 | ecosystem: Environmental > Aquatic > Marine > Gulf | place: Canada: Northwest Territories... | reverse complement strand
CCGCGGCCGCGTCCGTGGCGATGGCGGCGCCGGCATCCTTATAGGCCTCGTCGGGGTAGGCGGCCTCCGCGCCGGCGCCGGTCTCGACCGCGACCTCGCAGCCCAGCCCGATCAGTTTCTTCACGGTATCCGGTGAGGCCGCGACACGGGTTTCCTGCGCGCGCCGCTCCCTCGGGATGGCGATCTTCATCTCTGGCTTACCCCGTTGGTGATGACCCCGTTAATGATAGCGGCCGGGCCGCAGCGGGCCCGGTCCACGACAACGTTTCCATAAACGCCAAGGCGGGCGTTCGCGGTTCCCTTAATGACGGTTGAGGCCCTTCGTTTCAAGGAATTTGGCCGGTTCCGCGCCCGCGGGCGGCATAAAACGCCGAAAAAGTCGTCATGCCGCGCCCTGGCGACGCGGCCCTGGCAACGCGGCCCGGGGCGGCCCGGGGCGGCCTGGGGCGGCAAAGGTCGGGCTACTCGGCGGCGGCCCGCGCCGGCGCCACGCGCGCGGCACAGAACTTGAACTCCGGGATCTTGCCATAGGGATCGAGCTGCGGATTGGTCAGGAGGTTGGCCGCCGCCTCGGCGAAGCAGAACGGGATGAACACCACGCCCTCGGGCACCTCGCCGTCCTGGCGCACCTTCAGTACGATTTGGCCGCGCCGCGTCTCGACTTGGACCCTGTCGCCCGGCGCGATGCCCAGGCGCGCGACGTCGCCCTGGTTGAGCAGCGCCACCGCCTCGGGCTCGAGGGCATCGAGGGTCGCGGCGCGCCGGGTCATGGCGCCGGTGTGCCAATGCTCCAGCATGCGCCCGGTCGTCAATATCATGGGATAGTCGGCGTCGGGCAGCTCGTCGGCGGGCACCAGTTCGGTCGGCACGATACGGCCGCGCCCACTCGCGGTTGGGTAGCCCTCGGCGAACATGATCTCGTTGCCCGGTTGGTCCGGCGCATCGCAGGGGTAGGTAACCGAATCCTCGCGCTCCAGGCGCTCCCAAGTGATGTTGGCGAGCGACGGCATGATCTCGGCCATCTCGGCGAAGATCTCGCGCGGGTGCTGGTAATTCCAGTCCAGCCCGATGCGCCGCGCCAATTCCTGAATCAGCTCCCAGTCCTGGCGCGCCTCGCCCGGCGGGTTCAGGGCCTGGCGGCCGATCTGGACCTGGCGGTTGGTATTGGTGAAGGTCCCGGTCTTCTCGTAGGCCGCGCTCGCCGGGAAGATCACATCGGCGTGCCAGGCGGTCTCGGTCAGGAAGATGTCCTGGACCACCAGGTGTTCGAGGCTCGCGAGCGCCTTGCGTGCGTGGTTCTGGTCCGGGTCCGACATGGCCGGGTTCTCGCCCATGATGTACATGGCCTTGATGGTCCCGGCGAGGATTTCGTTGATGATCTCGACCACGGTCAGGCCGCGCTCGGGGTCGAGCTCCTGGCCCCAGAAGTCCTGGAAGATGGTGCGGATCTCGTCGTCGTTGACCGCCCGATAGTCGGGATAGACCCAGGGGATCAGGCCGGCGTCGGAGGCGCCCTGGACGTTGTTCTGGCCGCGCAGCGGGTGCAGGCCGGTTCCGGGCCGGCCGACCTGGCCGGTAACCAGCGCCAGCGAGATCAGGCAACGCGCGTTATCGGTGCCGTGGATCGACTGGGAGATGCCCATGCCCCAGAAGATGATCGAGGTACGCGCGGTGGCGTAGGCGCGCGCGACCTCGCGAATGGTGTCCGCGTCGATGCCGCAAATCTCGGCCATCTGCTCCGGCGGGAAGGCCTTGATCCGTTCCTTGAGCTCGTCGAAGCCCTCGGCATAGGCCTGGATGTACTGCCGGTCGACCAAGTCCTCCTCGATGATAACGTGGAGCATGGCGTTGAGCAGCGCGACGTCCTGACCCGGCTTGAATTGCAGCATGTGGGTCGCGTAGCGCGCCATGCTCTGCCCGCGCGGATCCATGATTATCAACTGGGCCCCGCGCTTGGCGGCGTTCTTCAAGAAGGTCGCGGCGACCGGGTGGTTCTGTCCCGGCCGAGCGCCGATCACGATAATGCATTCGGCTTCCGCCGCGGCGGTAAAGGGCGCGGTCACGGCGCCCGATCCGATGCCCTCCATCAAAGCCGCGACCGAGGAGGCGTGGCACAGGCGGGTGCAGTGGTCGACGTTGTTGGTGCCGAAGCCGGTGCGCACCAGCTTCTGGAACAGGTAGGCCTCCTCGTTGGAGCCCTTGGCGGAACCGAAACCGGCCAAGGCCGAACCACCGTCCCGTTTCAGCACGGTCTTGAAGCCCGCGGCGGCGGCGTCCAGGGCCTCCTCCCAGGTGGCCTCGCGGAAGTGGCTCCAGGGGTTCGCCGGATCGATCTCGATGTCGCCGGATTTCGGCGCGTCCGCGCGCCGGATCATCGGCTTGGTCAGGCGGTGCGGGTGGCGCACGTAGTCGTAGCCGAAGCGGCCCTTGACGCAGAGCCGGTTTTGGTTGGCCGGCCCGTCGCGGCCGTCGACGTAAAGGATCGCGTCGTCCTTGACGTGCAGTGTGACCAGGCAGCCGACGCCGCAGTAGGGGCAGACCGAATCCACGTCGCGGTCCTCGACCTCGGTGCGCAGGCCGGCATCGTCGAGCAGGCTCGCCTCCATCAGCGCGCCGGTCGGGCAGGCCTGGACGCATTCGCCGCAAGCGACGCAGGTGCTCGCGCCCATCTCGGCATCGAAGTCGAAGATCACTTTGGCGCCATGGCCGCGGTAGGCCATGCCGATGACGTCGTTGACTTGGACCTCGCGGCAGGCGCGGACGCAAAGCGTGCAGTTGATGCAGGCGTCCAGGTTGACCCGCATCGCGGTGTGGCTGGAATCGGGCGCGGGCGTGTCGCGCGCGGGAAAGCGGCTCGAGGTGACGCCCAAATCGTCGGCCCAGCGCCAGAACTTGGAATCCGGATCGTGGGCGCGTTCGCGGGCTGGCTGGTCGGCGACCAGCAGCTCGAACACCATTTCGCGTGCATTCTTGGCGCGTTCGGATGCGGTTGCGACCGTCATGCCCGGACTCGGCGTCCGGATGCAGGAGGCGGCGAGGGTCCGCTCGCCCTCGATCTCGACCATGCAGGCGCGGCAGTTGCCGTCGGCCCGGTAGCCCGGCTCCGGCGCGTAACAAAGGTGCGGGATCTCGACACCGAGGCGGTTGGCGACCTGCCAGATCGTCTCGCCCTCGCGCGCCGCGACCTCCTGGCCGTTGAGGTTGAAGGTGACCTCGCCGCTCATCGCAGATCCTCCGGAAAGAATTTCAGCACGCTGGTCAGAGGGTTCGGCGCGGCCTGGCCGAGGCCGCAAATCGAGGCATCGCGCATGGTGGTCGCCAGTTCATCGAGCAGGCCCGTGTCCCAGGTTTCCGCCGCCATCAGCTTGACCGCCTTCTCGGTGCCGTTGCGGCAAGGGGTGCATTGGCCGCAGCTCTCGTCCTCGAAGAAGCGCATGAGGTTGAGCGCCGCCGCCTTTATGTCGTCCTGATCGGACAGGATCACCACCGCGTGGGAACCGACGAAGCAGCCGTGCTCCTCGAGTTTGCCGAAGTCGAGCGGGATATCGCCCAGGCTGGCCGGCAGGATGCCGCCCGAGGCGCCGCCGGGCAAGTAGGCCTTGAATTCATGGCCGTCGCGCATGCCGCCGCAGTAATCCTCGATCAACTCGCGCACCGTGACCCCGGCCGGCGTCAACTTGACGCCCGGCTCCTTGACCCGGCCCGAGACCGAATAGCTGCGCAGACCCTTGCTGCCGTTCCTGCCCTGCTCGGCGAACCAGGCCGCGCCCTTGCTCAGGATTTCGGGGATCCAGTAGAGCGTCTCGACGTTATTGACCAACGTCGGGCGGTTGAAGATGCCGAGCTGGGCGACGTAGGGCGGGCGATGGCGGGGCAGGCCGCGCTTGCCCTCGATCGATTCGATCATCGCCGACTCCTCGCCGCAGATGTAGGCGCCGGCGCCGCGGCGCAGAATGAGCTTGGTGTGGCCGGCGAGACCGGCCGCCTCGACTGCGGCGATTTCCTTGAGCAGGATTTCGCGCGCCGCCGGGTATTCGTCGCGCAAGTAGATGTAGACCGCGTCCGCCTCCACCGCCCAGGCGGCGATCAGCGTGCCCTCGAGGAACTGCTGCGGCCGGCGCTCCATGTAGTAGCGGTCCTTGAAGGTGCCGGGCTCGCCTTCGTCGGCGTTGACTGCCAGGTAGCGCGGCTTGGCTTCGGCGCGCACGAAAGTCCACTTGCGCCCGGTCGGAAAGCCGGCGCCACCTAGGCCGCGCAATCCGGAGTCGCTCAACGTCTCGATTGCTTGATCGACCGTCATCCGGCCCTCGAGGCAGTTGGCGAGCGCCGCGTAGCCGCCTTCGGCGCGGTAGGCCGCCAGGTCTTGATAGTCGGGTATTTCGGGATGCAAGTCGCCGCCAACGGCGTTGGCGAGGCTGTCCGCCGTGGCGCGTTCGATATGGCGATGGCCGACTTCGGCGACCGGCGCCCGGTCGCAGCGGCCCATGCAGGGTGCCCGCAGCACCCGCACCTTGCTTCCAAGCCGGTCCGGCAGCTCGGCGAACAGGGCCTCGGCGCCGGCCATGGCGCAGCTCAGGCTGTCGCAGACCCGGATGGTGATCTCGGCCGGCTCGGACTCGCCGTCGAGAACGATATCGAAATGAGCGTAGAACGAGGCGACCTCGTAGACCTCGGCCATGGGCAGCGTCATTTCCACGGCGAGCGCGTGCAGGTGCGCGGCGGAAAGCCGGCCGTAGCGGTCCTGGATCAGGTGCAGATGCTCGATCAGCAGGTCGCGGTCGCGGGGCCGCGCGCCCAGCAGCGCGGAGACCTCATCGCGCGCGGCCGGCTCGAGCTGTCGCCCCTTGGAGAAGGCCGGTGCCTTGCGGCGTCCCGAGCCCGGATGAATCTTGCGCCTCGGCGACCCCCCTGTCGCACCGTTTCCGTCTGCCATGTTCTGGTCGTTCCGTTCCCACTGTCCCGTGATCCCCGCCGTGCCCCGAGCCCCGCTTGGCGGACCCATTAAATGACGCTTAAGTCTCCCGGATTCAATCGTTTTTGCAAGGGCCTGCGGGTCGAAGTGCCAGACCCGCGTCGATCGCTGGCGCGCCGGAACCTCCGGTAATCCCCTGCCCGGCGCCAAATCGTGCGAACCAACCGCCGATTTTCGGGACATCGGGCATCCCCGGGGCGAAAATCGGCTACCCCCAGACCCGCCGTCCCGGTAACCTGCGGCAAGATCGGTACAGATGGAAGGCGACCAGGCGATGGCGCAGCCGCCAACGGCCAGCCCGGCACCGCTCCGGGCCAGCCCGGCACCGCTCCGGGAATGTCTCGAGCGCCCCGCGGCGTGACGGGCCGATGACCTCCGGCCAGGCCAGTTCCGGAAAATCCGACCGGTTTTACAACGAGCTAGCGCCGTTTTCCAACTTCGCCGAGTTCGTCGAGTTCGACGCCTACGATCCGGTGCCCGATGACTGGGTGGTCATGATCGCCGACGTTCAGGGGTCCACGCGAGCGATCGAGGAAGGGCGCTACAAGGACGTCAATATGGTCGGGGCGGCGTCGATTACCGCGATCCTCAACGTCTGCGGTGACATCGAAGTGCCCTTCGTGTTCGGTGGCGACGGGGGAACCCTCGTCGTGCCCGGCTCGCTACGCGACGCCGCATGCGATGCGCTCATAGGTCTGCAAGCGATATCCCGCGATACTTTCGGGTTGCCTCTGCGCGTCGGGGCGATACCGGTCGCGGACTTGCGCGCCCAGGGCGCCGAGGTCCGGGTCCGCAAATACGAACTCAGCGCCGGAAACCACTTGGCCATGTTCGCCGGCGGCGGCGTCGAGCTTTGCGACCGCCTATTGAAGAGCGCGGCGCCGGGCAGCCCCTATCTCCTGGAGCCGCGGCCGCGGGCCGGCGAGCCCGATCTTCAAGGTCTGTCGTGCCGCTGGGAACCGCTGATCCCGCAAGGCGGTCGCATGATGACCATCATGGTTCAAGGCACCAACAGCGATCCAGCCCGCGAAGGCGCCTTGCTCGGCGAAGTGGTCCGGGCGATCTCCGATATTCTCGGCCACCGCCTCCAAGATTCGGCCCCGGCCAGCGTTCGCTCGATGACGTTCCGATGGCCACCGCGCGGACTCGCGCTGGAAGCCCGCGCCACCGCCGGCCACCGGGGCTTCCCGAGGCGCTACCTCGCCGTCCTGGCCTCCTCCTTGATCCAGTTCTGGTGCGAACGTTTGGATCGCCGGGCCGGAAGCTATAATGCCCCGGTCTACCGGGAGGAGCTTCGCTCGAATACGGATTTCCGTAAGTATGACGGGATCTTGCGGATGATTTTGGATGTCAGCGAAACGCAATCCGAGCGCATCGCGCGGTATCTGGAGCACGAGCAGGACGCGGGCCGCCTGGTATATGGCGCCCACCTCGCCGACACCGCCTTGATGACTTGCCTGGTATTCAGCCTCGAACGAAGCCAGCACCTGCATTTCATCGACGGTTCCGACGGCGGTTTCGCGATGGCCGCCCAGGCGTTCAAGTCCCGGCTTGGCACCCGTTCACCGTGACCTCGATGGGCGATTTTGTCCGGTTGAGAGCGTGGCGGCCCATCGGAATTGGGCTACGGAAATCGACCGGAATTTTTCTGTTCGGATCCGGTTTCGGGTCGCAGAAAACGGAAACGGCCGCTCGCGCGGCCGCTCCACATTCGCCGATCCTTGTATCAGCCGGAGCTATTGGGGCACCCGGACCGAACCACCCGAAGCCTCGGCGAAACGGACCTCACGTTGCGTCCCGAACATGAACCCTGGGTTCGGTCATTTCGGGCCGACGACCTTGCAGCCGCCAAGTTCGCCGCAGTTGATCCCTAACAACGTTCCGCTGTATAAGGCATTGATATTTCCGATGATGCAGCTCGACGAGGTCTCGCAGTTGCGTAGTTGCTGCGTATTGCCGAGGGACCCCAATACCTTGTAGCTGACCTCCACGTTCGCGATCGTCTTCGTGGGTATTTTTTTGATCTTCACGAAGCCGAGCGCCGGGCCGGCCGTAGCGAGCATCGCGATGGCCGCGACCGAAACAAAATTTGCGACACGCATTGCCTTGTCTCCTTCTAAAGGGAAGCGGGCTCCCAGGTATGCGCAGACCCCCCCAGGGCCGCCGATCAGAATTATGCGGTGTCGGCATTTTGGTAAGAAATATTAAATAAATTATTAGAGTAACTAGTTACTAGAAGCGGTTATTTTTATTGATTTAATTCAGGTCCATCTAGTTCGTATTTTGAGGCAAATACCGGATTTCGAACAGGCGAATTCCGGTCATGTCGATTCGAAGTTATTCGGCCGCGCGCAATCCAACGGCATCGAGCGCGCGGGCCTGGCGGCGGGCCAGCGCCTCGGCATCGAAGTTGCCGATCAGGTCGTGGAACTGGCGATGCCAGTTGATCTCGGCTTTCAGATGCATGAACACCGAGCCAAGCCCGATGGCGGCGCGGTCCATGAGCACGAACTCGCGCGGCGGCTTGACCCCGCCCAGACGACGCAGTTCGACGTGGACCTGGTGCGCGACCCGGGCGCCGTACATTCCGCTATCGCTCTCCATGATCGGTTGAACCTTGTCTTCGAGCAGCGGCGCGTAGAGGAACCGCGCCCAAAGGTCGAGCGCATCCAAGAGCTCGCGGCTCAGATTGGTGAAGCCCCAACTCTCGTAGGCCGAAACCGCGAGCGCCTCTTCGCCGCGTTCGAGCGCGTGGTAGAGGTCGATCACGCCTTTGACAAATTTGGGCGCAAACACCCGGACGCAGCCGAAGTCGAGCAGGTTGACCGCGCCGTCCTCGCGCACCGTGTAGTTGCCCAGGTGCGGGTCGCCGTGGATCACCCCGGTGCCGTAGAACGGCAGATACCAGGCGCGAAACATGTTCATGGCGGCGCGGTTGCGCAGCTCCACTTCCCCGGTCGCGGCGACGAAGTCGAGCAGCGGCCGGCCCTCCAGCCAAGTCATGGTCAGCAGGCGGTCGGTGGAGAGCTCGGGCAACACCTCGGGCACGTGGATGCCCGACTCGTCCGCCAACATGGCCCGGAACAGGTCCATGTGGCGCGCCTCGCGCCCGTAATCGAGCTCCTCGCGCAGGCGCTCGGACAGTTCCTTGTAGATATCGCTGGGGTCGATCGCCCGGTCGTAGCGCCGGTAGATCGCGAACGCCAACTTGAGCTGGCCCAGATCGGCGGCGACGGTGGAGGCCATGTCCGGGTACTGCAGCTTGCAGGCCAGCGCGCGGCCGTCGGTTGCCACCGCGCGGTGGACCTGACCAAGGGAGGCGGCGGCAGCGGCCTCGTGCGCGAAAGACTCGAACCGCGCCTGCCAATCGGCGCCGAGCTCGCCGCGCAGGCGCCGGCGCACGAAAGGCCAGCCCATGGCCGGGGCGTTGGACTGAAGCTGGCGCAGCTCCTCGGCGTATTCCGGCGGCAGGGCGTCGGGGATGGTGGCGAGAATTTGGGCGGTCTTCATGAGCGGCCCCTTGAGGCCACCGAGCGCCGCTTTCAGTTCGGCCGAATGGCGCGCCCGGTCAAGGCCGAGGCCGAACACCCGGGCGCCGACGATCTGCGCGGCCAGCCCGCCGACGCTGCCGCCGACCCGCGCATAGCGCCGTACCCGGCCGCTCAGACGCGACTCCTCGTCGCCGAATTCCGAATCGGACATGGCATGAATCTGGGGCCGGGGGCGCCAGATGTCCAGCGCGGCATCCGAATAGCCCCTGCCCTATTCCATGCCCTCGAGCTCGTCGATGAAGCCGGAGATGACGCCCAGGCCCTGGGTCCAGAACTCGGGGTCCGAGGCGTCGAGACCGAAGGGGGCGAGCAGCTCCCGGTGGCGCAGGGTGCCGCCGGCCTTGAGCATGTCCAGATACTTGTCCGCGAAGCCTTCGCTAGCGCCCTGATAGACCGCGTAGAGCGAGTTCACCAGGCAGTCGCCGAAGGCGTAGGCGTAGACGTAGAACGGCACGTGGATGAAGTGCGGGATGTAGGCCCAGTAATGGCGGTAGTCGCCCTCGAGGCGGATCGCCGGTCCCAGGCTCTCTCCTTGCGTCTCCATCCAGATCTCGCACAGGCGCTCGGGCAGCAGTTCGCCCGCGCGGCGCTCGTCGTGGACCCGGGTCTCGAAACCGTGCATGGCGATCTGGCGGACCACGGTGTTGAGCATGTCCTCGACCTTGGAGGCGAGCATGACCTTGCGCCGCGCCGGCGTATCCTCGGCCTTGAGCAAGGCCTGGAAGGTCAACATCTCGCCGAACACCGAGGCGGTTTCGGCGAGGGTCAGGGGCGTGTCCGCCATCAGGTGCCCGCGCGGGGCCGCCAGAACCTGATGGACGCCGTGGCCGAGCTCGTGGGCGAGGGTCATGACGTCGCGGGTGCGGCCCTGGTAGTTGAGCAGCAGGTAGGGATGGGCGCTGGGCACGGTCGGATGGGCGAAGGCGCCCGGCGCCTTGCCGGCGCGCACCGGCGCATCGATCCAGGGCCGCTCGAAGAAGCCGCGCCCGACCTCGGCCAATGGCTCGGAGAAGGCGGCGTAGGCATCGAGCACGGTGGCGCGCGCCTGGTCCCAGGGGATGGCCCGGTCCCGGTCCTCGGGCAGCGGTGCGTTGCGGTCCCAATAGGGCAGTTGTTCGACCCCGAACCATTTGGCCTTGAGCCCGTAGTAGCGGTGCGCGAGCCGCGGATAGGCGGCGCGCACGGCGGCGGCCAGCGCCTCGACCACGTCGTCCTCGACCAGGTTCTCCAAGTTGCGCGAGGACACCGGCCGTGCGTAGCCGCGCCAGCCGTCCTCGATCTCCTTGTCCTTGGCGAGGGTGTTGGTGATCAGCGCGAAAGTACGCTGGTTCTCGCCCAAAATGCGGCCGAGCGACTTGGCCGCCGCTTCGCGAAGCCCGGGATCGCGGTCGGTCATTTTGTTGAGGATCTCGGCGCTGGTCAGAGCCTCGCCGCCGAGCGGAAAGCGCAGCGCCGCCATGGTCTCGTCGAACAGCCGGTTCCAGGCGGCGCGTCCCACGACGTGCTTTTCGTGCAGCAGGCGCTCCAACTCATCGCTGAGATCGTGTTCGCGCGAGGCCCTCAGGTCGCGCAGCCAGGGGCCGTAGTGGGCCAGCGCCGGCGCGATCAGTTTCTCCTCGAGCACCGGCTCGTCGAGCCGGTTGAGCTCGAGGGTGAAGAACAGGATCTGGGCCGAGATATCGGTCGTGCGCTCCTGAATACCCTGATAGAAGCGGCCGATTTCGGGATCGCTCATGTCGCCGGCGTAGACCAGCTGGGCGTAGCTGCCGGCCCGGCCGAGGGTTTCCTGGAGCGCCTCGTAGGCCGCGATGGCGGCGCCCAGGGCGGCGCCGTCGAGCCCGGCGAGCGCGCCCTCGTAGCGGCCGCGAAAGGCCTTGGCCTCGGCCGCGCAGCGATCGAGGTCGTCTTTCAGTTCCTGGGATTGCGCGCCCGGATAGAGGTCGCTCAAGTCCCAGGACGGCAGGGCGCCCAGGTCGTCGTCCCGCGCGGCCGCCGCGTCGCCATCGTTCGTCATGTCACAGCCCTCCTTGACCGCCAGCGATATAGACGGACATAACTGTCACGCCAAGGGCCAAGTGCAGGTGCGCACTGGCGGGGTGGCCGCGGCCGCCGATCGGGGGACTGGAATTATGGACTACAGCCGCTGGCAAAGCCTGCCGGCCATGTTCCTCGAACAGGCCGAGGCGCGCGCGGCGCGCGACTTTCTCTGGGCCAAGCGGGCGGGCGCCTACCACCCGACCACCTGGGGCGCGGCGGCGCAGGCGGTCAAGGACCTGTCGCGCGGCCTGCGCGCGCTCGGCCTGAAGCCGGGCGAGCGGATCGTGTTGCTGTCCGAAAACCGGCCCGAATGGCTGATCGCCGACGTCGCGATCATGGCCGCGGGCGGGGTTACGGTGCCGGCCTACACCACCAATACCGTGGCCGACAACAACCACGTGCTGACCAACAGCGGCGCGCGCGGCGCCATCGTCTCGACCCGGGCCCTGGCGAAGCGGCTGCTGCCGGCGGCGCTGGAAGCGCCCGACTGCGAGTGGGTGATCTCGATCGAGGAGCTCGATCCGGGCCAGAGCGGGCCGACCGCGTTTCACACCTGGGCCGGGATCGAGGCGCGCGGCGCGGCCCAAAGCGACGACGTGGCCGAGTTCGTGGCCCGGGCCACGCGCGGCGACACCGCCTGTTTCATCTATACCTCCGGCACCGGCGGCGTGCCCAAGGGCGTGGTTCTCAGCCACGGCGCCATCCTGTGCAACTGCATGGGCGCCTACCACCTGCTCGACAAGCTCGGCCTGGACAACGACGTGTTTCTGTCGTTCCTGCCGCTGTCGCACTCCTACGAGCACACGGCCGGACAGTTTTTCCCGATCTCGATCGGCGCCGAGATCTATTACGGCGCCGGGATCGACCAATTGCTGACCAACCTGGCCGAGGTCCGGCCGACCATCATGACCGCGGTGCCCCGGCTCTACGAAACCATGTATCAGCGCATCTTGCGCGGGGTGGAGAAACAAGGCGGCCTCAAGGCGCGGCTGTTCCATCTGGCCCTCGATCTGGGCCGCAAGCGCTACGCCGACCCGGCTAGCCTCAATCCCTGGGAACGCGTGTTGGACCATCTCACCGACCGGCTGGTGCGCGACAAGATACGGGCGCGCTTCGGCGGCCGCCTCAAGGCGATGGTTTCCGGCGGTGCCGCATTGAATCCGGACATCGGCATCTTCTTCGATGCGCTCGGCCTCTGCGTGCTCCAGGGTTACGGCCAGACCGAGGCGGCGCCAGTGATCTCCGCCAATCCACCCGGCCGGATCAAGATGCACACCGTGGGCCCGCCGCTGGAGGGGGTCGAGGTCAGGATCGCGGAGGACGGCGAGATCCTGGTGCGCGGCGAACTGCTGATGGACGGTTACTGGCGCAACGAGGCGGCGAGCGCCGAGGCGCTGAAGGACGGCTGGCTCCACACCGGCGACATCGGCGACTTCGACGAGGATGGCTTCTTGCGCATCACCGACCGAAAAAAGGACATTATCGTGCTGTCCGGCGGCGACAACGTCTCGCCGGCGCGGGTCGAGGGCTTCCTGTCGATGGCGGCCGAGATCCATCAGGCCATGGTATGCGGCGACCAGCGCCCGCACCTGGTCGCGATCCTGGTGCCCGACGAGGCATTCCTGGCCAAATTCGCCCGCGAGCACGGCAAGGACCCGGCCCTGGCGGCGCTCGCCGGTGACCCGGACCTGCGGGCCGCGCTCTCGGCGGCGATGGAGCGGGTCAACCAAGCGCTCTCGCCGCTCGAGCGGGTGCGCCGCTTCACCCTGGCGCGCGAGCCGTTCACGGTCGAAAACGAAATGATGACCCCGACCCTCAAGATTCGGCGCCACGCGATCCGGACCGTCTATGAAGCGGAGATCGAAAAACTGTATTAAAACGAAAATAGAACCTCCTCGATTGCCCGGCCAAAACCGGATCGATTGGCACCGATTCGGCACCGCACGCGAACGATTGCATACGCCCGCACCTCCTTCCCCATGGGATTCTTGCGTATTCCGCCCGACCCCCGCGCCGATGATTGCCGGGGCGGCTCCCAACGGTTAAAACCTACCTAACGAGTCTCCGATTCCGCCCCCTGGGAGCGCCGCCGAGATGCCGCTTGCCACCGTCCGCCTCGACGACAAGTACGCGCTCGAAACCGGCCGGGTTTTTCTGACCGGCACCCAGGCGCTGGTGCGCCTGCCGATCGTGCAACGCCAACGCGACGCGGCGGCCGGGCTCAACACCGGCTGTTTTATCTCCGGATACCGCGGCTCGCCGCTGGGCGGGCTCGATCAGCAGCTCTGGCAGGCGCGGCCGTTCCTGGAGCGCAACCACATCCATTTCCGCCCCGGCGTTAACGAGGACCTGGCCGCGACCGCGATCTGGGGCAGCCAGCAAGGCGACATCTTCGGCGACAGCGACTACGACGGCGCCTTCGCCATGTGGTACGCCAAGGGCCCGGGCGTCGACCGTTCGGGCGATGTCCTGCGCCACGGCAATGCTGCCGGTTCGTCAAAACACGGCGGCGTGCTGCTATTGGCCGGCGACGACCATACCGCCAAGTCCTCGACCACCGCGCATCAGTGCGAATACGCCTTCATGGACGCCATGATCCCGGTGCTCAATCCGGCCGGCGTGCAGGAGTTCCTCGATCTGGGCCTCTACGGCTGGGCGATGAGCCGCTATTCCGGTTGCTGGATCGGCTTCAAGACCATCGCCGAGACCGTCGACAGTTCGGCCAGCGTCCACGTCGATCCGCAGCGGGTCCAGATCGTCATGCCGGAGGATTTCGAGATGCCGCCGGGCGGACTCAACATCCGCTGGCCGGACCAGCCGCTCGAGCAGGAGGAGCGGCTGCACCGCTACAAGATCCACGCCGCGCTCGCTTTCGCTCACGCCAACAAGCTCGACAAAGTGGTCGTCGATTCGCCCCACCGCCGCTTCGGCATCGTCACCGCCGGCAAGTCCTACCTCGACGTGCGCCAGGCGCTCGACGATCTGGGCATCGACGACGCTATGGCCGCCGAGATCGGACTCTCGGTCTACAAGGTCGCCATGACCTGGCCGCTGGAGCGCACCGGCCTGCGCGCCTTCGCCGAGGGCCTCGAGGAGATCCTCGTGGTCGAAGAGAAGCGCGCGGTGATGGAGAACCAGATCAAGGAGCAGCTCTACAACTGGCGTGCCGACGTGCGGCCGCGGGTGGTCGGCAAGTACGACGAGAACGGCGAGTGGATCCTGCCCTCGATCAACGAGCTGACCCCGGCCGGCATCGCCCGGACCATCGCCAAGCGCATCGCGCGCTTCCACTCCAACGAACACGTCGAACAGCGGCTGCGTTTCCTGGTCGAAAAGGAAGAGGCCCTGGGCGCCGGCACCGCCAAGCTTCAGCGCATCCCCTATTTCTGCTCCGGCTGCCCGCACAACACCTCGACCAAGGTGCCCGAGGGCAGCCGCGCGCTGGCCGGCATCGGCTGCCACTACATGGCGCTGTGGATGGACCGCGACACTGCGACCTTCACCCAGATGGGCGGCGAGGGCGTGCCCTGGATCGGCCAGACGCCGTTCAGCAAAACCGAACACGTCTTCGTCAACCTGGGCGATGGGACCTACTTCCACTCCGGCATCATGGCGGTGCGCGCCTGCGTCGCGGCGGAGGTCAATATCACCTTCAAAGTGCTCTACAACGACGCCGTCGCCATGACCGGTGGCCAGCCCATGGACGGGCCGCTCGATCCGGCGATGATCACGCGCCAGCTCCACGCGGAAGGCGTCGGCAAGATCGTCGTGGTCAGCGACGAGCCGCACAAATATCCGATCGGCACCGATTGGGCGCCCGGGGTCGAGCGGCACCATCGCGACCAGCTGAACCGGGTGCAGAAAACCCTGCGCCAGATCCCCGGGGTGACCGCGCTGGTCTACGACCAGACCTGCGCCGCCGAGAAACGGCGCCGGCGCAAACGCGGCCGCTTCCCCGATCCGGCCAAGCGGGCCTTCATCAACGACTTGGTCTGCGAAGGCTGCGGCGACTGCTCGCTCGCCTCCAACTGCCTCTCCGTCGCCCCCCTGGAGACCGAGTTCGGCCGCAAACGCGTCATCGACCAGTCGTCCTGCAACAAAGATTTCTCTTGCGTCGACGGCTTCTGCCCCAGTTTCGTGACCGTACACGGCGGCGGCTTGCGCCAGCCCGATGCCGGCCGTGTCGGTACATCCAACGCACAAACACCTTGGGAGGCCCTGCCCGAGCCAACGCTGCCCGCACTCGACGATCCCTACGGCATCCTGGTGACCGGGGTCGGCGGCACCGGCGTGGTCACCATCGGCGCGCTTCTCGGCATGGCGGCCCATATCGAAGGCAAGGGCTGCTCGGTGCTCGACATGGCCGGCCTGGCCCAGAAGGGCGGCGCGGTGGTCAGCCACGTGCGTCTCGCGCCGACGCCCGAGGACATCCACGCCGTGCGCATCTCCGCCGGCGGGGCGCGCCTGGTGCTGGGCTGCGACGTGGTAGTGGCGGCCGGCTTCGAGACCCTGGCCAAGATGCAGGCCGGCGCCAGCCACGCCATCATCAACAGCCACGAGACCGTGACCGGCGACTTCACCCGCGATCCGGACCTGGAGTTCCCCGGTCAACAGATGCACGAATTGATCGCCGCGGCGGTCGGGCCCGAGCGCGCCGAGTTCCTCGATGCCACGCGCCTGGCCACGGCGCTGCTCGGCAATTCGATCGCGACCAACCTGTTCATGGTCGGCTACGCCTGGCAGCGCGGCCTGATCCCGCTATCCCTGGACGCCATCGAAGGCGCCATCGAACTCAACGGGATCGCGGTCGAAGCCAACAAGGAAGCGCTGGTCTGGGGCCGCCGCGCGGCGCACGACTTGGCCGCCGTCGAGGCCCTGGCCCGCCCGCGCGAGGAGCCGCCCAGCCTCCACCTCTCCGCCGATCTCGACGAGGTGGTGGCGCGCCGCGTGGATTTCCTCACCGGCTACCAGGACGCCGCCTACGCGGCCCGCTACCGGGCGCTCGTCGACCGCGCCCGCACAGCCGAGGCGGCGCGCGCGCCGGGCATGACCGGGCTCGCCGAGGCGGTCGCGCGCTATTATTTCAAACTGCTCGCCTACAAGGACGAGTACGAAGTCGCGCGGCTGTTCGCGGCGCCGGAGTTCGCCGCCAAGCTGCGCGCGCAGTTCGAGGGCGACTACAAGCTTCGTTTCCACTTGGCGCCGCCCTTGGGCAGCCGTCGCGATCCGGACAGCGGCCATCTGATCAAGCGGGAGTTCGGCGCCTGGATGCTGCCGGTCATGAAAGTCCTCGCGCGCCTGCGCGGCTTGCGCGGCACCGCCTTCGACCCCTTCGGCCGCACGCCCGAGCGCCGGCGCGAGCGCCAGCTGATCGCCGACTACGAAACCCTGATGGACGAGGTGCTGGCCGGGCTCGACGCCGAAAGCCATGCGCTCGCGATCGGGCTGGCCTCGGTGCCCGAAGGCATCCGCGGTTACGGCCACGTCAAGGAACGCCACCTCAAGGTCGCCGAGGCGCACCAAGCGCAACTGCTCCAAGCCTTCCGCAACCCCGAATCCCGCAAGACCGCGGCGGAGTAGCGGCGGGCTCATGGCGCCCCACAAGCTGGTCATCTTCGACGTCGACGGCACCTTGGTGTGGTCCTACCAGCTGGAAGGCGATTGTTTCGTCGCGGCCTTCGACGATGCGCTCGGCATTACCGGCATCGACCGCGACTGGGCGCGCTACGACCACGTCACCGACCCGGGCATCGCGGCCCAGATCATCCGTGAGCGCAAGGGCCGCGAGCCGCGCGCCGGCGAGCTCGCCCGCCTGCAGGCGGCGTTTCGCGTCCGGCTCGCCGAGGCCGCCGGCCGCGACGGCGCCTTTGCCGCGATCCACGGTGCCGCCCGACTGATCGCCGCGTTGCGCGCGCGGGCCGACTGGGCCCTGGCGCTCGCCACCGGCGCCTGGCGCGAGGCGGCATTGTTCAAGATCGGCCGCTCGGGTCTGGACGTCCACGGCCTGCCGGCCGCCTACGGCGAGGACGGCCCCTCGCGCCAAGGCATCGTGAGCGCCGCCATCGCCCGGGCACGCGCGCAGGCACGCGCCCAGGCCGGCGTGGATGAGTTCGGACACATTGTCTGCGTCGGCGACGGCGTTTGGGATGTGCAAACCGCCACTAGCCTGGGCCTGCCCTGCATCGGAATCGGAACCGGCGAGCAAGCCGCGCGGCTCGCCGCGGCGGGGGCCGCCCAGGTGGTTGCCGACTACACCGACCTGGAGGCCATCCTCAACGCCCTTGAGGATGCCGCCGCCGCCGTGTCAGGCTGAGGCAACGACACAACCGACCCGTTGGAGGATACAGTTATGACCGAACCAGTTGCGGTGGTGGTGGGCGTTGGGCCGGGATTGGGCTCGGCGGTGGCGCGACGTTTCGCGGCCGCCGGCTTCAAGGTCGCGGTGGCGCGGCGCCGGCCCGAGGAATTGGCCGGTCTGGTCGAGGAGATCGGCGCCAGCGCCTACGCCTGCGACGCCACCGAGCAGGACTCCGTCGAAGCGATGTTCGCGGCCATCGACAAGGAACTGGGCGGTCCCCAAGCCGTGGTCTACAACGCCGGCGCCTACAAACCCGGCGGGATTTTGGACATCGAGGCGGCGGACTTCGAGCGCTGCTGGCGCATCGGTTGCCTGGGCGGCTTCCACGTTGGCCAAGCCGCGGCGAAGCGCATGGTCGAGGCCGGCGCGGGCACGATCATCTTCACCGGCGCCACCGCGTCGCTGCGCGGCTCGGCCAAGTTCGCCAACCTGGCGGTGCCCAAGTTCGGCCTGCGCGCGCTCGCCCAGTCGATGGCCCGCGACCTGGGGCCCCAGGGCGTGCACGTGGCCCATACCATCATCGACGGCCAAATCGCCGGCGAGCGGACCGGCTACCGGGCCGAGGATCGCGGCAACGATGCGGTGCTGGCGCCCGACGCCATCGCCGAAGCCTACTACCAGCTCCACGTCCAACCGCGCAGCGCCTGGACCCAGGAGTTGGATCTCAGGCCGTGCATGGAGACATTTTAGAGGGCTCCCTCGTGTTGTCAGGGTCGGGTGACCCGACGATCCAGGGAAACTGGGCCCCCGCGTCAAGCGCGAGGGTGACAATGGGGGCCGAGGTGAGAGGTTGAGGCTGAGCCCGCGCCCTACCCGCCGAGGCCGAGCGCCGCCTTGTAGAGGTCGAGCAGGGCCTCCTGCTCGGCGCGGTCGGAGCTTTCCATCTTCCGGAGCCGGACGATCTGGCGCATGGTTTTCACGTCGAAGCCGTCGCCCTTGGCCTCGGCGTAAACCTCGCGGACGTCGGCGGCCAGCGCCGCCTTTTCCTCTTCCAGGCGTTCGATCCGTTCGATGAAGGAACGCAGGCGCTGGGCCGCGATGCCGCCGCCGTCGGTCATGGATGGTCTCTCCCTGTGCTTGAAATTCTTGTTATGACGCCTGATCTGGCGCGGCGCGCAGACTAGCGGGTGGCCGCCCCGGAATCCAGGCTAGTTGATAAAATCCACTAATGGTCGGGATGGGACCGCTTGTAAGCCTCTTTCTGCTCCGGCGTCGCCTCGGTCTGGTGCTGTGCCTTCCACTCGCCGTAGGGCATGCCGTAGACGATTTCGCGCGCGCTCTCGTAGTCCATGTCCAGGCCCTTTTTCTCGGCCGCGGCCCGGTACCATTTCGACAGGCAGTTGCGGCAGAAGCCGCTCAGGTTCATGAGATCGATATTCTGCACGTCCGTGCGTTCGCGCAGATGCGTCACCAAGCGGCGAAACGCGGCGGCTTCCAGCTCGGTGCGGGTCTGGTCGTCCATGGCGGGGTCCTTCCGGCGGTCGTTGCGATTGTTGCCTTGGATTTTGGACTGAAAGCCCGATTTGTCCAGCCCCCATGGGCCTCGGACCGGACCAAATATTGGCCCACTTGTTGGCCTGAATCTTGGCATTGTCCCTGATCGCCTAGGGGATAAACCGCGGCCGGGAGATAGAGCTACCGAACCGTGGCCGCCCAAGGTAAAAAGAAAGCGAACGCGACCGGAAGGAGAGCAACGATGGAAGCGGTGGCCACCGAACTTCGCAACGACCCGGCTTGGAGCCTGCGCGTCGATCTGGCGCTCTGTTATCGCGTGGTCGCCCACTACGGCCTGACCGATCTGATCTACACCCATATCTCGGCCCGGGTGCCGGGCACCGGCGACCGTTTCCTGCTCAACCGGATGGGAATCGGCTTCGACGAGATGACCGCGACCGACCTCGTGGAAGTCGGTTACGACGCGCCTCCCGAGGAAGCGCCGGGAGGAACCACGGCAGGCCGGGTGAATCGCGCCGGCCATACCATCCACAGCGCGATTTTAATGGCCCGGCCCGATGTCGGCTGCGCGCTTCACCTGCATACGCGCGCCGGCATGGCGGTGGCGGCCTTGGAACAGGGCTTGATGCCGCTCAACCAGATCTCCATGCAGTTCTACGACCGCATCGCCTATCACGACTACGAGGGCGTCGCGCTGGACCTGGACGAACGCGAGCGGTTGATCGCCAGCCTGGGCGGCCAGAATGCCATGATCCTGCGCAACCACGGCCTGATCACCACCGGGCGCAACGTGGCCGAGGCTTTCGCCCGTGCCTACTATTTGGAGAAGGCCTGCGAGATTCAGATGGACGCACTCGCCATGGGCCGGCCGCTCACCTTGCCGCCGCCCGAAGTCTGCGAGCACGCCGCCCAACAGTTCGACCGGTTTTACCAGGAGGACGCCTGCGACCCAGCCTGGGCCGCCAACCGCCGCCTCATCGACCGAACCAATCCGGGATACGAGGGTTAGGGCGCCCCCCTACAACCCCGCTACCGTCTCCTCGATCAGCAGGTCGACGACTTTTTCCAGCGCTTCCTTGGGTTCGGCGCCGGCCTTGATCGCGTCTTCGTAGGCCGCGCGTTGGCGGTGGGCGCTGGTGCCGCCGGTGACGATCTGGCGGGCGTGCTCGACCTCGGGCAGGCAGTCGAGGGCGATGGCGTCGACCCGCACCAACTCGATCATCTCCTCGAGCAGGTCGGCGTAGGGCGCGATCGCGCCGACGCCGAAGTCGATCAGCCCTTCGCCGGTGCCGTAGCGCTGGGCGCGCCAGCGGTTTTCCTGGATCAGCATGTTGGAATAGCGGCGCCAGCGCTGGTTGTTGCGCTTCAGGCGGTAGAGCATGCGCAGGATGCAGAGGTAGAGCGCGGCCACCGAAATGCCGTCGCGCAGGCGCGTGCAAATATCCGGAATGCGCAACTCGAGGGTCGGAAAGCGCGCCGAGGGCCGGACGTCCCACCACAGCTTCGAAGCGTCCTCGATAACCCCGGCGCGGATCAGGATGTCCACGTGACGGGCGTATTCGCCCCAACTCTCGAAGCTCTCCGGCAGGCCGCTGCGCGGCAGCTCGTCGAACACCGCGATGCGATAGGACATCAGCCCGGTGTCCCCGCCCTGCCAAAACGGCGATGAGGTCGAAAGCGCCAGAAGGTGCGGCAAGAAGTAGCTGACCTGGCCGAGCAGGTCGATGCGCAGCTCGTCGTCGCCCAGGCCCACGTGCACGTGCATGCCGCAGATCACCAGGCGCCGGGCGACCGCCTGCATGTCCCGGGCCAAGACGTTGTAGCGCTCCTTGTCGGTGTGCTTTTGGCGGTGCCAGGTGGCGAAGGGATGGGTCGAGGCCGCGATCGGCGCCAGGCCGTGTTCGGCCGCCACTTCGGCCACGGTCTTGCGCATGCTCGCGAGTTCTATCGCCGCCTGCTTGAGGTTGTCGCAGACCCGCGTCCCGACTTCGATCTGGGCCTGCAGGAACTCGGGGCTGACCTGCGCCTCCAGGCGCCGCTCGCACTCGGCCATCAGGGTGTCGGGCACGTCGACCGCCAGATCGCGGGTCTGCCGGTCGACCAGGAGGTATTCCTCCTCGATGCCGATGGTGAACGGAGGTTCGCCGTGGCTCATGATGCGCACACCCCGCCAAAGACGCCCGCGTTTTCGAGGACCACCCGCAGGGAATCACCCAGACGATCGGTCCAGGCCGCCGCGCCCTGATGGGTGTCGATGAGATCCTGGCGGATTTCGATCAGGACATGGGCCAGGCCCCGGGGTACGGCATGCTCGAACAGGGTATGACCATGGCCGTCGCGCGCCGTATAGGGCTCGTTGTCGCCGACCGGGATGCCCTGGGCGCGCAGCCGCGCCATCAGCGGTCGGGACAAGCGCGGGTCTTGGTCCCAGAGGACGCCGATATGCCAGGGACGCTCGACGCCCTTTATCACCGGCGTGAAGCTGTGCATGGACACCATCGCCGGCGCCGGACCGCGCGCCACCAAGGCGTCCAGGTTGCGCGCGATCGCCTGGTGATAGGGCCGGTGGAAACTTTCGATGCGGGCCTGAATTTCCCCGGGCGAGAGATCTTGGTTGCCCGGCACCACCACGCCGTCGCTGAGTTGCGGGATCAGCGTCGGATCGTCGAGCGCCCGATTGGGGTCGATCGCCAAGCGCGAAAAGCGGCTGAACACCGCCGCTGCGTCCAAGGTTCGCGCCAAGCCGCGGGTCACCTCGGCGATACCGATGTCCCAAGCGATGTGGCGCGCCAACTCGGCCTCGGTCAGGCCCAGGGTCCCCAGACGGCGCGGCAAAAAGCGGGCGGCGTGATCGCAGACCAACAGGAGCGGCGCCGCGCCATCCGGATTGACCCGTTCGATGGGCGAAGGCTCGCCGGGCCCGAGCAGTGCCTGTGGCCCAGGGCCCTCTTCCGGCGTTAGGCCCGCCGCTCGAGCGGTCTGCGGTCGACGATTCACGGGTTCGGACATGACGATCGAACTATAGCCGCGAAATACGAGCCGCGACAGGGACCAGGGCGGGCGAAACGAACGGACACCCCCGCGAATCGCCCGCGCGATCTCTAAGAGTCATTATCGAGGACCTTTGGTATAAATTGGTAAGACAAGCAGACCGGGGTCCCCGCGGCGAAGTTCCGGCGGCCGGTTCCGCCGATCCGGTGACTGAGATTCGTGCCAACAACGGATTCCAATTGCGTGAATTCGGGCGCGAATTCGGGCGTGAATTCGGGACCACGCACGACGGGCCGGCTTCTTGCCGCGACATTCTGACGGTGGGCCGGCGGGGCCACGGCGCGCGTGTCGCACAACGCCGACCGCCGTCGCCATCTTGACGTCTGGTATAATGTATTCCATAAAGAGGCTTGGGAATTGGTGTTACCAATAGGCCAATTGGGCTGCCAGCGGACCGGCCTACGGCCAAGTGCAGGAGCGCGACCCAGGTGGCCAAGATGATCGCCGACCCCCGGTTTCACACCATCCCGCGCGAACGCGTCGCGGACCGCGTGGCTCAGGAGTTGCTGCGCTTGATCGCCAACGGCGAGTTGGCGCCCGGCGAGCGCTTACCGGGCGAGCGTCAGCTCGCGGAATTGATGAGCGTCAGCCGGGTTTCGGTGCGCGCGGCGCTGCAGCAACTCAAAACACAAGGCTTCGTGTCCGCGGTCCAGGGCGGCGGGACCCGGGTCATTGCCGCCAGCAACGAGGGTCATTCGGCGCTCGCCGAGTTGGTCCGGGTCAATCGGGACAACCTTTACGACCTGGCCGAAATTCGCGCCAACATCGAGGTCTGGGCGGCCCGGCGCGCGGCCGAACGCGGTACCCGGGAGCAGATCGCCGAGATCGCGCACCACTTCGAGCTGATGGCCCAGCCAGGCCGCGCCGAGCGCCACAAGGCTGATGACGACCTCCATTTCCACATGTCGGTGGCCAAGGCCTCGGGCAGCCCGGTCTACATGCACCTCATGGGGGTGCTGAGCGGGATTCTGGAGGACATGTTCGCCTACCACCGCTACCGCCTGCAGGTCGGACCGCAGTACGACCGCCTGCTGCTGGCGCAGCACCGGGCGATCTCGGACACGATCCAGGCACGCGATGGCGAGGCCGCGGCCCGCGCCATGGCCGATCACCTGGACACCGTGCTCTCCAGCTACGCCGAGGATCAGGATCCGGAGCCGAACTTGAGCAAGGATAAGCTCCGCGTTGTCTCCGGCTGAGTTGGGCGATCGGCGGCCCTTTCCGGCGTGGCGGCCGTGGCTGGTCTGGCTGCCGGCCGCGTTGGTGTTTACCTACGCTTTCTTTCACCGGGTCGCGCCCAGCGTCATGATCGACCCCTTGATGCGCGACTTCGGGGTCGGCGCGGCGGTCCTGGGCAATCTCTCGGCGTTTTATTTCTACGCCTACGCAGGTCTGCAGATCCCGGTCGGCATGTCAGTCGACCGCTGGGGGCCGCGCCGCGTGCTGACCATCGCGACCGGTTTCTGCGCGCTTGGCAGCCTGTGCTTCGCGTTCTCGGACACGCTCGGCTTGCTCTATCTGGGGCGGCTGATGATCGGGGCCGGTTCCGCCTTCGGTTTTGTCGGCGCCCTGACCCTGGCCGGCCGCTGGTTCGCGCCGCGGCGTTTCGCCTTGGTTTCGGGCTTGACCATGATGGCCGGCATGTCCGGCGGAATTCTGGGTCAGGCGCCCTTGGCCGTCGCCGTCGACGCAATCGGCTGGCGCGCACCGTTGCTCGGCGCGGCCGCGGCCGGGGGTTTTCTGGCCCTGGCCATCTGGATCATCGTGCGCGACCGCCCACCCGGCGCCGCGGCCCGGGATTCGGGCGGCCGCGGGCCCGGCATCGCGACCGCCCTCAAGGAGGTGCTCGGCCGGCGCCAGAACTGGCTCATCGCCCTGGTCGGCGCGGCGACCTCGGCGCCGCTTCTCGCCTTCGCCGGGCTGTGGGGCGTGGCCTGGTTGATGCAGGTCCAGGGCATGACGCGGCCCGAGGCGGCCGCGACCACCTCGGCGCTGTTGATCGGCTGGGCGTTTGGCGCGCCCTTGGCCGGCTACGTTTCGGACCGCATGGCGCGACGCAAGCCGGCGCTGATAGCGGCCACCGGCGGCGGTTTGGTTTGCCTCTGCGCCCTGCTCTATCTGCCCGGCCTGCCCGGCGCCGCACTGCCGGTGCTATTCTTCGTCACCGGTCTGTTCCTGGGCGCCATGGTGGTCTGTTTCGCGACCGCGCGCGAAGGCAACCGGAGCGCGGTCACCGGCGTCACGCTCGCCTTTATCAACATGACGGTGACCGGCACCGGCGCCCTGTTCCAGCCGCTCATCGGCGCCCTGCTCGACCTGAACTGGGACGGCGCCACGGTCGAAGGCGTTCCGCTCTATTCGCCGGCGGCTTACCGGGCGGCGTTTTCGGTGTTGGTCGTGTTCTTGATCGCCGGGCTGGGGGCCGCCTTTCTGATCCGCGAGACCCGCGCTAGTATCGCATCGTGACGCAAACTAGAGCCCCCATGGCCGAACCCCTTTCCGATCCCGCCGCCCTGCTGCGCGAACTCTTCGATGCGGCGCTCGGCGCCGCCGACCCCAAGCTGGCGGTGCCGCCTCACCTGCCGCCCCAGAGGTCGTCACCACCAAAGGGCCGCACTCTGGTGATCGGCGCCGGCAAGGCGGCCGCGACCATGGCACGGGCGGTCGAGACGCACTGGCACGGGCCGCTCGAAGGCCTGGTGGTGACCCGTTACGGCCACGCGGTCCCTTGCGAGACCATCGAAGTGGTCGAGGCGGCGCACCCGGTACCCGACGAAGCCGGCCGCGCCGCCGCCGAACGCATTCTGGGCATGGTCCAGGGCCTGTCCGAAGACGACCTGGTGATCTGCCTGATCTCGGGCGGCGGCTCGGCGCTGCTCGCCCTGCCGGCACCGGGGTTGACGCTGGCCCACAAGCAGGACGTCAACCGGGCGCTGCTGCGCTCGGGCGCCGACATCATCCAAATGAACTGCGTGCGCAAGCACCTCTCGGCGATCAAGGGCGGCCGCCTGGCCGCCGCCGCCGCTCCGGCCAAGGTGGTCACGCTGATCGTCTCCGACGTGCCCGGCGACGACCCGGCCAGTATCGCCTCGGGCCCGACCGTGCCGGATCCGACCAGCTTCGCCGACGCCCGCGCGATTCTCGAAAGCTTCGGCATCGACCCGCCGGGGCCGGTACGCGCTCACCTCGCGGCGGCCGCCGAGGAGACCCCCAAGCCGGGCGACCCGCGCCTGGCCCGGATCGAGACCCGGCTGATCGCCCGGCCGCAAGCATCCCTGGAAGCGGCGGCGGCGCATGCGCGCACGGCCGGGATCGCACCGGTGATCCTGGGCGACGCCATCGAGGGCGAGGCGCGCGAAGTCGCCCGGGTCATGGCCGGAATCGCCCGCCAGGCGGCGCGCCACGGTCAGCCGGCGGCGGCACCCTGCGTGCTGCTTTCGGGCGGCGAGACCACGGTGACCGTGACCGGCCGAGGCCGCGGCGGCCGCAACGCCGAGTTCCTGCTGGCGCTGGCGATCGCGCTCGAAGGGGCGCCGGGTACCTTTGCCCTGGCCTGCGACACCGATGGCATCGACGGTAGCGAAGACAATGCCGGCGCCAGCATCGCCCCCGACACGTTGTTACGTGCGCAGGCCGCCGGGCTCGACCCTAGGCTGCTGCTCGCCGATAATGACGGCTACGGTTTTTTCGCAAGCCTCGGCGATCTGGTCATGACCGGCCCGACGCTGACCAATGTCAACGATTTCCGCGCCATCCTGGTGCTGCCAGCGGATTGACCGCGCCGTGGTTTCCGCTCGTGCAAACGCGGCGAACCGCGGTTAGGATTTATGCCCATGAGACGCAAACGCAAAGTCAAGATCATCGCCACCCTGGGACCGAGCAGTTCGGGCCCGGCGATGATCCGCAAACTGTTCGAGGCCGGGGCCGATGTGTTCCGCCTCAACTTCAGCCACGGCAGCCACGACGACCACCGGCGCAATTTCGAGGCCATCCGCGCGCTCGAAGATGAGGTCGGCCACCCGATCGGCGTGCTCATGGACCTGCAGGGACCGAAGCTGCGGGTCGGTCAGTTCTCGAGTGGCCGAATCGAGCTCACGGCCGGCGCCCGCTTCCGCCTCGATCTGGACGCGGCGCCCGGCGATGCGGCGCGCGCGCCCCTGCCCCATCCGGAAGTCTTCGCCGCGCTCACCCCGGGCACCGAGCTGCTGCTCGACGACGGCAAACTGCGGCTCAGGGTGGCGAGCTGCGGCCCAGACCATGCCGAGACCGAAGTGGTGACCGGCGGGCCGCTCAGCGACCGCAAGGGAGTCAACGTGCCCGGCGTGGTGCTGCCGATCTCGCCGCTGACCGATAAGGACCGAGCCGACCTGAAATTCGGGCTCGACCTGGGCGCCGACTGGGTCGGCCTGTCCTTCGTGCAGCGCCCCGGCGACGTCGACGAGGCGCGCCAGCTGATCGGGGACCGTGCCGCGATCTTGATCAAGATCGAAAAGCCGGCTGCGATCGCGCACCTGAGCGAGTTAATCGAACGCGCGGATGCGGCCATGGTGGCGCGCGGCGACTTGGGCGTCGAAATGGCGCCCGAAGAGGTGCCCGGCCGCCAGAAAGAAATCATCCGCGCCTGCCGCCTGGCCGGCAAACCGGTGGTGGTGGCGACCCAAATGCTCGAATCCATGGTCCACGCCCCGGCGCCGACCCGCGCCGAGGCCTCCGACGTCGCGACCGCGGTCTACGACGGCGCCGATGCGATCATGCTCTCGGCCGAATCCGCGGCCGGCGACTATCCGGTCGAGTCGGTCGACATGATGGACCGCATCGCGATCAGCACCGAGTCCGATCCCTTCTACCAGCGCCTCATCCACGCCCTGCAGACGCAACCCGAGCCGACCGCGCCGGATGCGATTTCGGCGGCGGCCGCCCAGGTCGCCACCACCCTGCGGCTGGCCGCGATCATCAGCTATACGACCTCGGGTTCGACCGCGCTCCGCGCCGCGCGCGAGCGCCCCGACGTGCCGATCCTGGTGCTGACTTCGAAGATCGAGACGGCCCGGCGCCTGGCGGTGATCTGGGGTGCCCACTGCGTCCACACCTCGGATGTGACCTCCTTCACCGAGATGGTCAGCAAGGCCTGCGCCATCGCCCGCAACGAGGGCCTGGCCGAGCCCGGCGACCAAGTCGTGGTCACCGCCGGCGTGCCCTTCGGCACCCCGGGCAAGACCAACGTGCTGAGGATCGCGACGGTTAGGGAGTGACGGCGCAAACCCCCGTCGTCTAGCGTTGAAACACGAAAAAATCGATGTCTTGGACCACGGGTCGGGCGAGGTCGACGCTTCCCGCGTAGTCGCGCAGCGCCGCGATTCCCGCATCGAATTCATCATCCGGAATGCGGGCCAGGAAAGAATCCGCCCGCCCGCTTATCTTTTCCGCGAAGTCGGCCCAGTTCGCAGAATTTCGGTGCTCAACGATCTCATGAGCGATCGTGTGAAAACCGGCTTCCTCGAAGGTCGAACTCACTCGGTCGCGGGTCGGCAACTGTTCTTGTATGATGGATCGAACCGAGGGAAAGAACTTCAAATAGGAAAACGACTCGATCGCATCGACCGTGGAATTCCTCAAGCAGACACATCCTCCTTCGCGCAAGACGCGATGGCATTCGCTTGCGGTGGATCGAGGCTCCCGCAAGTGATGAAACACCATCGACATCACCACCAGGTCGGTTGAGTTTTCTTCGACCGGCAGGGTCTCCCCCGATGCTTGCTTAAAAACAACGCCGCGATGGGCGGATTTCTTGCGGGCCTCGCCAAGCATTTTTTCGGATGGATCGATCCCGATAACATCGGCCTCGAAATGATCCGCCAGGGGATTTGAATAGCGGCCCGTGCCGCAGCCGAGATCGACGATGCGAGAAACGTTCTCTTTGGGCACATGAGCCGAAAACAAATCCAGCCATTGCCGCAAAGTCTCCGGCCTGTATTCGCGTCCGGAATCGTACACCGCCGCCATATTTGTTTTGTCATAGTCCATAGCAATCGCTCATGTCATTTGTGCAATTCGCCGTGACGAGATTTAAGCTCCCAGCGCTTGAACGCGAACCGCTTGCCGTATCATATACCAGTTGCGGAACTCCGCACCCGCGCGGCGTGCAGGGAGTGGGCGGTGAAGATCGCGAGCGCGGTCCAGATCAACCCGAAGGTGACCAAGTGCGCGCCGGTAAAGGCCTCGCCGTAGACGAAGACCGCGAGCAGGAAGTGGCCGGTAGGCGCGATGTATTGAAAGAATCCCACGGTGGTGTATTGGAGCCGCCGCGCCGCGCTGGCGAAAGCCAACAGCGGCAACGCAGTGACCACGCCGGAGAGCACCAGCAAGATATCCGTGGTCCCGTCGTGGGCGCCGAGCGCGCCAGTCCCGGTCGCGCCGAGATAAATCAGGTAGCCGAGCGCCAGCGGCGCGACCAGCGCGGTCTCGACGAACAGGCCCTCGATCGAATTGAGCCGGATCGTCTTGCGGATCAAGCCGTAGATCCCAAAACTCACGGCCAGGGTCAGCGAGACCCAGGGGATGCTACCGAGCTGGAGCGTTAGATTGAGCACGCCGATGGTGGCGAGCGCGACCGCCAAGGCTTGCCAGGGCGTGAGCCGCTCGCGCAGCACCAGGACGCCGAGCAGCACGTTGATCAGCGGATTGATGTAGTAACCCAGGCTGGTCTCCAGCACCCGGCCATCGGTGATCGCCCAGATGAACACCAGCCAGTTGACCGCCAGCAAAGAGGTGCTGGCACCGAGCAGCAGCCAGATGCGGGGCTGAGCCAGCGCGCCGCGCAACGCGCTCCAGCGGCGTCCGAGGACGATCAAGACGAGCAATAGGATCACCGACCAGAAGGTCCGGTGCGCCAAGAGCTCGGGCGCGGGGACATGGGCGACGGCCTTGAAGTAAACCGGCACGACGCCCCAAATGCCGAAAGCGGCCAGCGCCGACAAGCCGCCCAGCAGGCGCTCGCGTTCCATCTCGGTATTAGGCCCGTTCGGTGACGGGCGCGGGGGCGGCCTCGGAGACCGGCCGGTCGGAGATCGGCCAGTGCAGCACGGCGGCGAGCAGACCGAGGGCGATTGCCATCACCCAGACCGCGGTGTAGGAGCCGGTCAGGTCGTAGCTCAACCCGCCCAGCCAAGCGCCGAGGAAGGCGCCGATCTGGTGGCTGAACATGACGAAGCCGAACAGAGTCGCCAGGTAGCGGGCGCCGAAAACGTCGCCAACCAGGCCGCTGGTGAGCGGCACGGTGGCCAGCCAGAGTATCCCGAGGCTGGCGCCAAACATCCACACCGTGATCTCGGTCTTGGGACCGATCAGGAACAGCGCGATCACGACCGCGCGCGCCAGATAGATGCCGGAGAGCAAATATTTCTTGCGGAATCGCCCGCCCAGGTAGCCGGCCAAGAGCCCGCCAATGATGTTGAAGCCACCGATCAGGCTGAGCGCGGTGGCGCCGACCAGGGGATCGAACTCCAGCGTGTTGATGTAGGCCGGCAGGTGGGTGGCGATGAAGGCGACGTGGAAGCCGCAGACGAAGAAGCCGCCGGTCAGGAGCTGATAGCCCCGGTGGTGGCTGGCCTGGCCGATCGCGGCGCGGATGCCGCCGAAGGCGGTTTCGCCCACCGGCGTTTCGGGTTTTCCGGTCAGCATCGCGGCCAGCGGCACGATCAGAAAAGCGAGCGCGGCGAGCGCGATCAGCGTGTTGGGCCAGCCGATTTCGCCGATCGTCACCTGGGTGAAGGGCAACAGCAGGAACTGGCCGACCGAACCGCCGGTGGCCGCGACCCCCAACGCCAGGCTGCGGCGGCGCTCGGAAAAGGCGCGCGCCACCGCCGAGAGTACCATCGGAAAGCCGCAGGCACTGACCCCGAGGCCGATGAACACGCCGGCGCCCAGGTGCAGACTGAACTCGCTCTGGCCCAGGCCCATGATCAACAGGCCGAGCGTGTACAGGACGCCGCCGAGCGCCAGCAAACGGCCGGCGCCGTAGCGATCGGCGAGCACGCTCACGATCGGGGTCAGCATACCCCAAACCAAATTCTGAATCGCGATGGCGAGGGCGAAGCTGGTCCGGCTGATGCCCAGGTCCTGAGTCATGGGCTCGAGGAACAGCCCGCCGGTTTGGCGTACACCCATGTTGAGGCCGAGCACCACCATGGCGCTGAGCAGCACCAGGGCAGGCGCCAGGACGGATGAACGCCGGGCTGGTTCGGACATGACGGAAGATTACTCCGGATACGCGCGCGATCCAGATTACAGGCTTGACGCCCGGCGGCAACGCCCCAGCCCGCATGGCAGCCATGCGCGTGAACTGGAATCAGGCCCCACCGCTCCGATAGGTGTGGCTAGATCTCGTGCTTCTGAATCTCGCGGCGCAGGGCTTCGGCGTTGTGGTTGGCGCCAGCCGCTTTGGGGTAGATCTTCAACGCCGATTCGAAGGATGTGAGCGCGCCTTTAAGCTGGTCCAACTCCAGCAACACCAGACCGCGGCCCGAGAGCGCGCCGAAGTGGCGCGGCTCGAGATTCAGCGTCTTTTCGATGTCGTGCAGGGATTCCGGGTAGTTGCCGAGCAGATAATGCACGGTCGCGCGCTTGTTCCAGCCCTCGGCGAAATTTGGCGCGATCTTGACAATCTGGTCGAATTTACCCAGCGCCGCCCGCATATCGTTGCGCGACATCGCATTTATGCCCTGCCCCATCAGGAGGCCGATGACATTGTCGTCGGATTGGAGCCAGATCTGCCAGATCGAGGCCTCGACCGCCTGGGCGGCGGGCGCGCTGGGCGCCGACTTGAGCCGGGCGAACAAGGCTTCGAGCCGCGGATCGTCCTGGTCCGCGGCGGCCGGACCCGCCGGCAGCGCCAGGCCGAGAACCAGACCCAACACCAAGGCTATTGCGATCGAGCTTCTCACAATCATAATTATGGCCCAACGCGGCCGGAGTCCCAAGGGGCGAAGCGCCCGGTTGCCATCACGTTTGCCTGAGCACAGAAAAGGTTTCTGGAGTGCCATGACCGCCAGCAGCTACTTTTCCGCCGACTACGCCGAGGCCCGGGCCCGGTTCACCGCGGCCGCCCAAGCCGCCGGCGCGCGGCGCGAAAGCCACGCGAACCCGGCTCCGGGCCCCAACGGACTGGCGCTCAGCACGGATACCGCGTGGTTCGGCCCGGTCGACGCCGAGGCCGTGCTGGTCACGATCTCGGCGACCCACGGCGCCGAGGGCTTCTGCGGCTCGGGCGTGCAGGCCGGTTGGTTCGAGTCCGGCCTGCACCGCGAGCTGCCGCCGGGGGTCGCGCTCTTCGCCATCCATGCGATCAACCCTTCCGGCTTCGCCTGGCTGCGCCGGGTCACCGAGGACAACGTCGACCTCAACCGCAACTTCCTCGCCCATGGCGGCGACTATCCCACGAACCAAGGCTACGACGAACTGCACGCGGCCCTGTGCCCGCGCGACTGGGACGACGCCAGCCTCGCCGAAACCGCCCGGATTATCGAGGCCTACCGCGAGCAACACGGCGCCTGGGCGCTGCAGAAGGCGATCTCCGGCGGCCAGTACAACCACGCCGACGGCATCTTCTACGGCGGCAATGCCGAGACTTGGTCGCGCGGCGTGATGGTGCGCGTCCTGCGCGAGAACCTGGGCGGCGCGCGCCGGGTCGCGGTGATCGACTATCACACCGGGCTCGGCCCACGCGGCCATGGCGAGCGCATCTGCGTGCACCAGCCCAAATCGAATGGTCTGGCGCGCGCCGAGGCCTGGTACGACGGCGACGTCACCTCGCCCTACCTGGGCTCCTCGGTTTCGACGGTGCTGCACGGGGTCAATTCCCTGGGCATGGCGGAGGCGCTGCCCGGGGCCGAATTGACCGCGGTCGCGATCGAATACGGCACCCTGCCCACCGAACAGGTCAAGCTCGCGCTCCGTGCCGACAACTGGCTGCACCTCCACGGCGAGCTCGGCTCGGCCAAAGGCCAGGCGATCAAGGACCAGATCCGCGCGGCCTTCTATCAAGACGCCGACGACTGGAAGGACATGGTCTGGGACCGTGCCGTCGAAACCCAACGCCTGGCGATCGCCGGACTGGCGGGCGGGTGAGTGGGACGGCCCGCAGTCTTGAATTTCCAGCGGTCATATATTATAATGTTTATTATTATTTATACCCTTTCGGAAAGGCGACCACCCCATGTCCAAGCCCTTGAAAATCCGCAAGATCGGCACCTCCCTGGGGATCGTGCTGCCCAAGGACCTGCTGACCGAACTGGGAGTCGGAGAGGGTGACACGCTCTACCCGGTGCGCACACCCGACGGCGTGTCGCTCACCCAATTCGACCCTGACTTCGAGCAAGCTTTGGAAGCCGGCCGCAAGTTCATGCGCCGCTACCCCAACGCTATGAAGAAGCTGGCGGAAGGTTGATGGAGCCGAAATGGCTCACGATCGACATCGTTCGGGCACTGCACGCCGAGGGCATCGCGCGCTTTGGTGGCTCGGCCGACTTGCGTGATGGGGGCCTGCTGGAGAGCGGTCTGGAACGCGCGAGGAACCTCTATGCCTACGGAGACGACCCCAGCCATTTCGATCTCGCGGCCGCTGTTTGCGCGGGGATCGTGAAGAACCATCCCTTCGTGGACGGCAACAAGCGGGCGGGAGCCTTGGCCGCCGCCGTGTTCCTCGATCTCAACGGCTACGACTTCCGCCCGCCGGAAGTCGAGGTGGTGACGATGATCATGGGCCTCGCCGCCAGTGAGATCGATGAGGGCGCCTTGGCTCGGTGGATATCGGAGAACTCGACCCCGAAGCCGAAATAGCCTGCCCTACTCCGCCGCCCGCGCCGCGCTGGTCCTCGCGCGCGCGGCGTCGAGGTCGAGGTGCTTGAGCGCGCTCGGCAGCGGACCGCCGGTGGCCCAGTCGAGAAATTCGACGCTGTGGGCCATGGGGATTTTTGTTTCGCCGGCGAGCTGGGTCAGGCAGCCGATGTTGCCGGTTGCGATGGCATCCGGCGCCAGGCTCTCGATATTTGCCAACTTGCGGTCGCGCAGGCGCCCGGCGAGCTCAGGCTGCAAGATATTGTAGGTGCCGGCCGAACCGCAGCAGAGATGTCCCTCCGGCACCTCCGTAACGATAAAACCGGCGGCGGACAGGAGCGCCTGGGGCTCGGCCGTGACTTTCTGGCCGTGCTGCAGCGAGCAGGCCGACTGATAGGCGATCGCGAGCCCGGTCTCGCGCACCGGCGCGCCGAGGCCGAGGCCGGTCAAAAACTCCGAGACGTCTTGGGCGAGCGCCGAGATCCGGGCCGCCGGTTCCGCCCGGTCAGCGTCGTTGCGCAGCATGTAGCCGTAGTCCTTGACCGTGGTACCGCAGCCCGAGGCATTGATCACGATGGCGTCCAACCCCGTGGCCTCCGCCTCGCGGTTCCAGGCCGCGACGTTGGCCTTGATCGAGGTCAGCGCGTCGGCCTCGCGGCCCATGTGGTGGGTCAGCGCGCCGCAGCAGCCGACACCCTCGGTCACTACCACTTCGACCCCGTGGCGGGTCAAGAGCCGTACCGTGGCCTCGTTGATGGACGGCGCGAGGACCTGCTGGGCGCAGCCGGTCAAGAGCGCGACCCGGGCCCGGCGTGGGCCTTCCGCCGCGAACACCTGGGGCCGGTCGACGGGCGAGCGGCGGGGCAAGGTGCGCGGCGCCAGCGCCAACATCGCGCTCAGGCGCCCGGGCGCCAGCTTGGCGAAGGGCCTGCCGAACCAGGCGCCGGCCAGGGCCAGGCGGAAGCGGTTCGGGTGCGGCACCAGCCAGGCCAAGAGCGCGCGCAAGGCCCGGTCGAGCGGCGGCCGGGTGTGGGTCGCCTCGATCCGGGTGCGGGCGAGGTCGACCAGGTGCATGTAGTGGACCCCGGAGGGACAAGTAGTCATGCACGACAGGCAGGACAGGCAGCGGTCGACGTGGGTAACCAGGCGCGCGGGCGCCGGGCGGTCGCGCTCCAGCATGTCCTTGATCAGATAGATGCGCCCGCGCGGGGAATCGAGTTCATCGCCGAGCAGCACGTAAGTCGGACAGGTCGCGGTGCAGAACCCGCAATGCACGCAGGCGCGCAAAATCTTGTTGGCTTCCGCGATGTCCGGGTCGGCGAGTTGGGCCAGGGTGAAATCGGTCTGCATCGTTCCGCTAGACGCCCGCGTACATGCGGCCCGGGTTGAGCACGCGCTTGGGGTCGAAGCCATCCTTGACGCGGGTCGTGAGCGCGGCCATGGCCGGGTCCTGGGGTTGGAACACCGGCACCGCGGCGCGGATTTCGGCCGGCGCGCGAATCAGTGTCCCGTGGCCACCGTTGGCACCCAGGGCCGCGCGGATCCGGGCCGCGCCCGCGTCCCCGCCGGCGTCCTTCCCCGGTGCCGCCGGCGCCAACCAAATCAGCCCACCGCCCCAATCGTAAAAATATTCGGCGTCGAGATCGCGCGCAACCGCGGCGGCCAGCCCGGCGCCGTCTTGGGGCGCGACCGAAACCCGCCAGAGCGGCCGTTCCGGCTGACCGGCGAAGGGCGCGACGTCGCGCAATTCGCGCCACAGCGCGGCCGAATTCATGGAGTGCAGTTCCTCGCTTTCGGCAAGGTCGGCCAGGTCCTCGCGCAGCGCCGCGCAGCGGTAATCGACCGAGGGTCCCGGCCCCTCGACCCGGAGCGCGGTCACCGCGCCGCCGGCCCGGGCAACGTAGGAGACCGCCGAGCGCGCCGCGATGGCGGCCGGCAAGTGGGCCGCGCCGGAAACCTCGTGAGACGACTGCAGGGCGCGGGTCATGGCGGCGCGGGCGCCAGGATCGTCGAGGCCGAGCAGCAGCACGGTCCGGGTCTTCTCCGGCGCCGGCATGACTTTGACGGTCACATCGGTCATCAGCGCCAGCGTGCCGTGGGAGCCGGCCAGAAGCTTACAGAGGTCGTAGCCGGTCACGTTCTTGACCACCCGGCCGCCGGATTTGAAGGCCTCGCCGCGGCCCGAGACCGCGGTCGCGCCGAGGAAGTGATCGCGCGCCGCCCCGGCCTTGATGCGGCGCGACCCGGCCAGGTTGCAGGCCAGCATGCCACCGATGCTGCCCCGACCCGCCGCCGCGCCGAATAGCGGCCCCAGGTCGCCGGGTTCGAAGGCGAGCTGCTGGTGCTGCGCCGCCAGCGCCGCCTCGATCTCGGCCAAGGGCGTGCCGGCGCGCGCCGAGAGCACCAGTTCCTCGGGCTCGTAGAGCGTAATCCCACTGAGGCCCGAGAGATCGATGCCGTGGGCCGCCTGCACCGGCCGGCCGAGGCCGCGCTTGGTGCCGCGCCCGGCGACCTCCAGGGGCTGCCCCTCCGCCGCCGCCCAGGCAACCGCCTCGACCACCTGATCGGCGCTCTCCGGCTTGAAAGTGGTGGTCACGTTCGCGTCCCCAGGGGCGTCCCGAGGGGTGACCCCAGGGGCGACCCGGTCGACGACGCCCGGTCCGGCTTGCTTGCCCAGAGCACCGTTTGCCGCAAGACCCCGGCGACCGGCCCGGCCGACGGATCGCGCTCCAACCACGCGAGGCCGCGCCCGAAGGCATCCTCAAGCGCGCGAACGTAATTGCCGGCGCGGCAGCCGAGTTCCAACACCCGGGAGCCGCGCGTCAGCGAACCGCCTTGGAGCAGTGCCCCGGTAAGAGACGGCACCGCCCGCCGGTGCTGGGCGTAGTCGCGTGCCAAACCATCGTAATTAACCGTCGCCATGTTCGGGAACCGCGCCCGCTAAAACCGCGGCAGGTCCGGGAACGGCAGTTTGCCGCCGCTGATGTGCATGCGGCCGAGCTCGGCGCAGCGGTGCAGCTCGGGAAAAACCTTGCCCGGGTTGAGCAGAGCTTGCGGGTCGAAGGCGCACTTGACCCGCTGCTGCTGCTTGAGATCGGCTTCGGTGAACATCGTGCCCATGAGGTCGCGCTTCTCGACGCCGACCCCGTGCTCGCCGGTCAACACGCCACCGACCTCGACACAGAGCTTGAGAATCTCGGCGCCGAACCGCTCGGCGCGGTCGAGCTCGTCGGCCTCGTTGGCGTCGTAGAGGATCAGCGGATGCAGGTTGCCGTCGCCGGCATGGAACACGTTGGCGACGCGCAGGCCGTACTTGTCACTCATCTCGCGCATGCGCGCGAGAACGACGGGTAATTTAGCGCGCGGGATGGTGCCATCCATACAGTAGTAGTCCGGCGAGATGCGCCCGACCGCCGGAAACGCCGCCTTGCGCCCGGCCCAGAAGGCGTCGCGCTCGGCGTCGCTGTTGGAGACCCGGTTGGTGGTGGCGCCCTTGGCCTCCGCAATTTCCGAGACCCGCGCGATCAGGTAGTCGACCTCGACCTGCGGACCATCGAGCTCGACGATCAGCAGCGCCTCGACGTCGCGCGGATAGCCGGCCTGGACAAAGTCGTCGGCGGCGTGGATTGCGGGCCGGTCCATCATCTCCATGCCGCCCGGCACGATGCCGGCGCCGATGATCGCGGCCACGCAGTCCCCGGCCTGCTCGGCGCTCGGAAAGCCGAGCAGGATCGCCCGCGCGGTCTCGGGCTTTTTCAGGAGCCGCACCGTGACCTCGGTGATCACGCCCAAGAGGCCCTCCGAGCCGGTCACCAGGCCGAGCAGGTCGTAGCCCTCGGAGTCCAGATGCTTGCCGCCGATCCGGATCCCGGACCCGTCGATCAGCACCATTTCGAGGCCGAGCAGGTTGTTGGTGGTCAGGCCGTATTTGAGGCAGTGCACCCCGCCCGAGTTCTCGGCCACGTTGCCGCCGATGGTGCAGGCGATCTGGCTCGAGGGGTCGGGCGCGTAATAGTAGCCGGCGTGGGCCACGGCGTCGGTGATGCCCAGGTTGGTCACCCCGGGCTGAACCACGGCGCAGCGGTTGTCGAAATCCACATCGAGGATGCGGCTGAACTTCGACATGACCAACAGCACGCCGTCCGCGAGCGGCAGCGCGCCGCCCGAGAGTGAGGTGCCGGCCCCGCGCGGCACCACCTTGACCGCCTGTTCGTGGCAGTAGGCCAGCACCTGGCTGACCTGCTCGGTGGTGCTGGGCAGGACGGCGATCATCGGGACTTGGCGGTAGGCGGTCAGGCCGTCGCTCTCGTAGACGCGCAACGCATCGCTATCGTCGATCACGCCCTCGCCGGGCACGATGCCGCGCAACGCCCGGACGATCTCGGCGCGGCGCGCGATGATCCCCTGTTCCGGCTCGGGCATGCGCATGGCGGGGCTGCTCCCGGGTCTACGGCCAGGCCATTCGGCCGGCCCGCCAAATTGGTAGTACCACTTGCCGCACTATGGACCGCGCCCGAATGTGGGTCAACGGCAGCCCCGGCAGCCTGGCAAGGCGCAGCCACGAAAAAGCCGCCCTCCCCAAGGGAGAGGCGGCATGAGATTGATCGGCGGCAGCTCGAGGTGCCAGGGGCCCCTCAGAGCCCCCCGGCGGGGACCCCGGCCGGGATCAGCCCTGGCGCGCCTTGAAGCGCGGGTTGCGCTTGTTGATCACGTAAACCCGGCCCTTACGGCGCACCACGCGGCAGTCCTTATCCCGCAATTTGGCGGTTTTCAGCGAATTGACGACTTTCATGACCTGACCTTCGTGCGAGAGCTATTCGTTTGCCGGAGTATATTGCGCCGGGAAAATAGGGGCCCGACCCCGATCTGTCAACCGCGGGCGCCCGCCGGCAATTCAAACCTTTTTAACCAAATTGTGGAATTCCTAAGCATCGAGTTCACGAAACGGGAAGAAAGGACGCGCCATGGTACAGAGAATCGACGTAAGGGAAGGGCAACGTTACGCGCAGCGCCTCACCGTCCGGGAACGCGCCAGCGTCTGGAAGGTCGGGGCCATTGTGGCGACCGGCCCGAATGTGGCGACCGGCCCGAATGTGGCAACCGGCCCGAGAATCCCGCATGCACGCCTGATCAACGTGGCCGATCCGCTGCAAACCAAGACGATTTCCTGCTTTGCCCTGCGCGAACTCATGTACTACGAACTTATCGCCGAGGCCAACACCGGCACCAGCTGACAATGCGCCACTCGGACGGACAAGGCTGCCGGGGCAGGTGTGAGGCGCCCCGCTCTCACCCTTTGCCGAATCTCTCGGATTTCGTGGCTTGCGCCACGGTTCCATTTTTATGAAATAATTCCTATTTTATAAGAAGCTCTGCTTATTTTTGTTTTTCACTCCTCTATCACCGCCGGTTCGCCGGGCGGGCAAATAATTGCCGCGGCCGGCATCGCTGGAGCAGTCGGCTAGGCGGATTTACCCAACGCCTTGACCATCTCGAACAGGCGCTTGCGGACCTGGGGGCTTTCGATCTTGTAGTAGGCGCGCACCAGTTCCAAGGTTTCCCGCCTGCTGACGATGTCCGGATCGAACTCCTCGGCACCCTCTGCCATGCCCCGCGATGGCCCGCCGAATTTGGCGGCAACGTCCTTGGGCATTTCGTCGAAGAAGAAATTGATCGGAACCTCGAGAACCCGGGCTAGATCGTAGAGCCGGCTCGAGCCAATGCGGTTCACGCCACGTTCGTATTTCTGGACCTGCTGGAAGGTCAGTCCGATGGCGTCCCCCAATCCGGTCTGAGTCATTCCAAGCAGGGTTCGGCGCAACCGCACCCTGGTGCCGACATGGACGTCCACGGGATTGGGCGCCCTAACTGATTGATTCATACTCGATCTCTCCTTATCTAAATCGATGCCACCCCGGCCACTCGCAACCTTATGTTGTACTATAGCCAGAGCTTACAAGATGCCAGTGAAAAGTTCCGCAACCTTGCGACGAGAAAATGGAGCATTTGCCATTCAAAATCAACAGGACCAAAACCTTAGTGTCCGGCCCGAAACAGGTGCTTGATTTGAAACGGAAAATCCCGCGCCACCAGCACCGCTATGCCACTCCCGCGAAAGCGGGAGTCCAGACGTTCGCTTGGATTCCCGCTTTCGCGGCAATGATATGAAGCGGCCCGATGTTCTGTAAGTGACTGAAAACAAATAATTCATTTCGAGTCAGACTCTTAGGGTTTGCCCGCTCCCCGCAGGATTGCCATCGGGCTAGTAGATTGGCCGGTTAGCCCCCGCCGATCTG
>Ga0255057_10000158_pt1 | contig 38716 bp, 38 predicted proteins | sample Cases_109_6_MG_FD_189022 | JGI IMG/M metagenome (GOLD analysis project Ga0255057, IMG submission 189022) | Seawater microbial communities from Amundsen Gulf, Northwest Territories, Canada - Cases_109_6 | ecosystem: Environmental > Aquatic > Marine > Gulf | place: Canada: Northwest Territories... | reverse complement strand
AGAGGAGCCCCTGCGCCTGCCGGGAAGCCAATTCTGGGTGGAGGTGAGCGCCGGACACGATCACACCTGCGCGCTCACGAGCGATGGGTCTGCCTGGTGCTGGGGTGACAACGTCACCGGCCATCTGGGCAGCGGCGACACGTTCAACAAGTCCTCCCAGCCTGTCCGGGTAGCCTCGGACGTCACGTTCGCCACCATCGTCGCGGGCTACTACCAATCGTGCGCGCTCGCCGTCTCCGGGCAGATGTACTGCTGGGGACGCAACGACCAGGGCCAGATCGGGGACGGCTCGAACGTGAACCGGTTCACGCCGGTGCCCGTGTCCGGTGATCTGACGTTCCGCGCGCTCGGCGGCGGTGACGCCTTCATATGCGGGATCACGACCGGCGGATCGACGTGGTGCTGGGGCAGCAATCGGTCCGGTGAGATAGGCGACCCTTCGTTGCCGAACCAGGTCACGCCCGTCCAGGTGGAGGGGGTGCCCGAGCTTCGGAAGATCTACGGCGCAGGGGGAGCTTTTACTCTTCCAAGCGCCCCGGCGTATGCCTGCGGCCTAACCGCCAACGGCGAAGCCTGGTGCTGGGGCGGAGCGATTCGGGGGGGGCTGTGGGGTGGCGCCACGGACGGTCCGATTCGGGTCGAGGCCGGCATCCGGTTCAGAAACCTGGGGCTCGGGGCGGAGCATTTGTGCGGCGTGACAACCGAGGGGTGGGCGTTCTGCGGCGGGGCCAACTACACCGGCCAGCTCGGCGATGGCACCGGGCAAGACCGCTCCTCGATGATCGGAGTCGTCCGCCCGTAACCGTCGCAACTCCGTCGCGCGACGATCGTACCGGTGGTCAATCCCCGAAACTGATGCCCAGCTCGCGGGCCGTGCACATGGTGTCGCTGTCCAGCGGCACGGTCTTCATGCGTTTGATGGCACTCGACAGAGGCACGTAGCGTACGATCGGCGGGTCGAGGGCTACCATGCAGCCGAAACAGCCGTCCGCCAGGGCCCGCACGGCGGCCGATCCGAACCGGAGGGATAGAATCCGGTCACGCGTCGTGGGGCTTCCTCCCCTTAGCAGGTGCCCCAGAACAACTGTTCGGGTTTCCTTTCCAGTCAGGTCCTCGATCTGCTCCGCCACCCGATGGCCGATGCCGCCCAGTCGCTCCTGCTGCCCGACTTCCTTCGCCAACACGGAGCGCTCGCCACCGATCGCGTGGGCACCCTCGGCAACGACGACGATCGCGAAGTCGCGGCCCAGCTCGGCGCGCTCCCTTATCCTATCCGCCACCTTCTGCATGTCGTAGGGGATCTCGGGGATCAGGATCGCATCCGCGGTTCCTGCGACGCCGGCGTGAAGGGCGATCCAGCCCGCGTATCGGCCCATCACTTCGACCACCATGACCCGGTCGTGCGCCTCGGCCGTCGAGTGTAGTCGGTCCACGCACTCGGCGGCGAAACTGACCGCCGTGTCGAAACCGAATGTCACCACGGTCTCAGCGAGGTCGTTGTCGATCGTCTTCGGCACGCCGACCACACGGACGTCCTTGTGAAACAGCGCGTTCGCAATCGCCAGCGAGCCGTCGCCGCCGATCGCGATGAGTGCGTCGACATTCAGCTCCTTCAGCTTCGCCACCAGCTCGTCCGAGCGATCCCTCTCGTACCATTTCCCATCGTCGCCGAGCGTCGGATACGCGAGCGGACTACCACGGTTCGTGGTGCCCAGGATCGTACCACCCAGATGGGTTATTCCGCGCACCGAGTCCCGCGTGAGCTCGATGACCCCGTCGTCGGGGTACGTCTCTGGAGCAAGCAGCCCGTTGTACCCGTCCCGGATTCCGAGGCACTCCCACCCCCTCTGCAGAGCCGACAGGACGGCGGCCCGGATGACGGCGTTCAAGCCGGGCGCGTCACCGCCCCCGGTGTTGATCGCGATGCGGCGGATCGTCTGGTTCATTCCCGCTCTCCAAACGCCGGTGTTGGGACTTCCCGCGTGTCGAGGTTTGAGTATACTAGATGGTAGCAGACGCGGCGTACCCCTGCCCCGGCTCGGCCGGAGTCCCGCTCTGCAACCCCTTGAACGGAATATCCAGCGCGGCCCCATTCAAGAGCCCGTAACCGTTGTACTCTCGGGAGGCTCAGATGTCAGCACGATTCATTGCCCGCCTGGACCAGCGTGGAGCCGCACTCGTTCTCGTGGCGATCTCCCTCGTAGTCCTCATCTCGGCCGCGGCTCTCGCCGTGGACGTCGGCCTCCTGACCACGGCCCGGACCGAAGCCCAGCGCACCGCCGACATGGCAGCGCACGCCGGAGCCTCATCTCTGATATACAGCCCGTACAGTGAGGACGCAGCGCGTTCTGAGGCGATCGCATTCGCGGCCAAGAATGACGTCCGGGGCGAGTCGTCAGTCTTGCTCCCCGAGGACGTGGAGGTCCTGCTCGATGAGTCCAAGGTGCGCGTCACCATGCACCGGACAATCGACCGGGGCAGCCCGATCAGGACGTTCTTCGCTCGCATTTTCAGCGCGGACCGCGTCGATGTCCGAGCGATGGCAGCGGCAGTAGCGCGGCCCGCCGGAGCCGTCAGCTGTCTACTTCCGGTGACGGTCGCCGACCGGTGGTACGAAGCGGATGGCACCCGGGCGGATGAGAACGACACGTGGGATCCGGACGAGGGTGACTACTACGGCGACGGCGCGATGGGTTATGGCTCGGATGACCTGGGCACGCTCATCACTCTGAAGCCATCTCAAGGAGCCGCACAGGGGAACGACGGAGGTGATGACCCCCCGGACAGCAATCGGTTCGAGCCCGGCTGGTGGTACCTGTGGTACCCCACGGGGGGAGGGGGAGCGAAAACGCTGCGCGAGCAGGTCCTGCGCTGCCCGGAACTCAAGGTCCAGTGGGCCGTGGGGGACTGGGCGACCGACAAGAACGGAAACGTGCAGAGCATCGCGAAGGCGTTCAACGACCTGATCGCTCTCGACCCCAACGCCAGGTGGGACCAGTCGTGCAAGTGCGTGGTCAACTCGGCTTATCCTGTCTCTCCCCGCATCAGGCCGGTGCCTCTGTTCAATCCGGAGACCTATACGAAGCAGGGATCCGATTCGAACTTCCAGATCTCCGACTTCATGGGCCTGTTCATCGTGCCCGATCCAGGCGAAGGGCCGCCAGCCCCCCCCGGACAGCAGAGCATATACGCCAGGATCGCTTCGTTCCAGGGTGCACTCGGTGGCGGCGGTCCGACGACAGGGCCGCTGATCAGGGCGGTGCAGATCGTGGAGTGACTTTCCGTAACGGACGCCTGAAGAGCGTGCGCCCAGGTCGACCAAGCAATTTCGAAAACGGCGTCTCTAGCGACGCCGTTTTCGCTTCGTGTCCGCCACCACGCCGATGACGAGCCCAAGAGCTGCAGCCACGGGAGCGTACTGGAAGGCGGTAACCGCTCCGCTCAAAGCATCCCGGGGAAGGATCAGTGGGCTCGCCAGGCACAGGACGAACGTCCCGCCACCGAGCAGGAGGCCGACCATACAGCCTCGCTTTGCAGCGCTCCGGACCGCAGCGTAGCCGCCGCGAAGTGCGAACCATCCGAGGAAGACTGCCACGACAGCGAAGGGAGCACCCCAGAGGAGGAAAAACTCCACATCGCCTGCCGCTGCCGAGGCCAAGCCGCTGTTCGTGAGGCTGTCGAAGGCTATCCAGGCGGCCAGCACGGCGCCGACGGCAGCGAGCCCGCGGGCCCATCCCTCTGCGCCGTGGTTCTTCGCTCCCACCCGTTCGTTCGTTCTCGTCTGCGTTGTCGTCATCGAGGCCTCAGGTGCAGCGTGGCGTCGATCCGTCACGCGTCCCCGAATATAGAGGTCCTAGCGGCATGACAGCATGTGTGAGCGTGGGACGGGCTCTTAGCGCAGCCCCGAAGCAGGGGTTATCCTTACCGGGACCTGATCGACCCTCCCGAGAAGGGACCATGGAGAGGATCACCGAAACCGAAGAGTCGAGGCCGGCAGCCGCCGGACCGGAGACCTCCTCTGGGGAGACGGCCGCAGCGGCTCCGCGTCCCGTGGTTCTCGGAGTCGCAGGCGGAAGCGGCTCGGGAAAAACCACCGTGGTCAAGAGGATCCTGGAAGGTCTGGATCCCACGTCCGCCAGCCTCCTGCACCACGACTCCTATTATCGCCACCATCCGGACCTGACGCTCGAGCAGCGCGCTGCGATCAACTACGATCATCCGGACAGCCTCGAGACCTCCCTGATGGCGGAGCACCTGCGAGTCCTCCTGGCGGGACAGGCCGTCGAAGTGCCCGAGTACGACTTCACGGTGCACCGACGTCTTCCGGAGACTCGCCGGGTGGAACCGCGTCCGCTGATCATCGTTGACGGCATCCTCGTGCTCGCGGAACCCGAGCTGCGCGACCTGATGGACATCCGGGTTTTCGTAGATACGGACTCGGATATACGCTTCATCCGGCGTCTGGGACGAGACACGAAGAAGAGGGGCCGGACGGTCGAGTCCGTGGTCCGGCAGTATCAACAGACGGTCAGACCCATGCACCTCGAGTTCGTCGCGCCGAGCCGACGCCACGCCCACATCATCGTTCCGGAGGGCGGCAAGAACGAGGTGGCCGTCGGGATGCTCGTTGCGCGGCTGCGGTACCTGGTAGTCCGGGGGAGCTGAGGCCGCCCGGTCACTTCCAACAGTTGAACATGGACACGGAGTGTCTGTGAGCTACCTGGTAATCGCCATCGTCGCTTTCGGCGCTTCCTTGCTTTCCCTGTTTTCCGGTTTCGGGCTCGGGTCGCTTCTCGTGGCCACGTTCGTCGTGTTCTTTCCGGTCGAGGTGGCGATCTCTGCGACGGCCGTGGTTCACCTGTTCAACAATCTCCTCAAGGTGGGGATCTTCCATCGGCGCGCCGTTCCGCGGATCATCCTCAGGTTCGGGATTCCGGCTGTCCTGGCAGCGTTTCTCGGGGCACTTCTTCTCACGCGCCTCTCGGAGGGCGCCCCCCTCCACACGTGGCACCTCGGCCATCGGCTGGCCGAGATCACGCCGCTGAAGATCCTCATGGGATCGTTGATCGGCGGGTTTGCGATCGTGGACATGACGCCGGGGCTCAAGAAACGGCGCCTGGACGAACGGTGGCTGCCGCTGGGCGGGGCCCTGACCGGCTTCTTCGGCGGCCTGTCGGGACACCAGGGAGCGTTTCGAGCCGGGTTTCTGAGCCGGCTCGACTTCGAGCCAGAAGAGTACGTAGGCACGCAGGCTGTGCTGTCCACCATGGTGGACGTGGCCCGACTCCTCGTGTACGGAGCCGCGGTATACGCGGGTCACATGGCCATGGTGACAGGTCGGGAGGGCTGGAGCATGGTCGGCGTCGCGCTTGTGTGCGCTGCCGCCGGAGTGGTGGTCGGATGGCGCTTCCTCGACAAGACAACCTTCTCCTCGATTCGCAAGCTCATCGGGGTGCTTCTGCTGGTTGTCGGCGTGGGCCTCATCAGCGGCCTCCTGTAGCACCGGTCGCTGACACGGGTTTTCCATCAAGCCAGGTCGCTATACCGAGCCCCAAAGCGAAAGGCCGGCCCCTGGAATGGGACCGGCCTTTCTTGGGCCATGCCGGACTGGGGAAAGCAGCCTCCGGCTGGACCTGTTCAGGTTATGGAGTGTGAATGCCCGTCGCCTTGGCAGACAGCTCGGCCAGCGTCTTCTGGCTCATGCCGCCGCCCGTCCCCGTGACGGGGTCCTGGTGGCACTGATAGCAGGCGAAGTCCAGCGTCACGCCTTCAGCCGCCGTCTCGACCAGCGAGCCGTCCGGGCTGAAGAAGTAGTCTTTATTGAACTCGCCCGGATTAATCGTGAAGATATGCGTCTTCACGTCGCCCACGAAGTTCGGATTGGTCGCATCGGCCACCGCCGACAGCGTCGCCTGGCTCATGTGGCAGGTGATGCAGGCCGAATCCGTGTCAGTGCCATCGCCGATCACATTCAGGTGGGCGTTTGTGGCCGCCTGGTTCGGGTGACAGCCCACGCAGGACGCGATGAAGCCGCCCATGTCGTACCGAGTCCCGAGGTGCGGATCGTGGCAGTCGTTGCATCCGACGGCGTTCGCGAAGTGTGCCGAGTTGGAATACTCGTTGTACTGCTCGTGGTGCCTAATCCAGCCGCTGCTGGCCTCAATGTGGGAATCTGCCCCGCCCCGTTGGTGGCAGGAACCGCACAGGTCACTCGACGCGTCGACCGTAATGTCGTCCGAGGACTGGGTCGAAACGTGGGTAGCCCCGCCGAGGCCGGTCGTAGCATCGGTGTGGCACTGCTCGCAGGTGACGCCTTGCTCCTCGAACGTGCCGAGGAATCCCGTGAGGTCGTCCTGGTGCACGCCGCCGTTGTCCGCCAGCGACTGCCAGCCCGTCGTATGGCACGAGCCGCAGTCGTACGGCTTCACCTCACCCGCGTGGTAGTCCGACCAGGGCGGCGGCGGCATCAGGTTCCACTGGTTCTGGCCCGCCGCCGGCGTGTAGATGTAGCCCAGGTTGAATGCTTCGGTGCCGATGAACCGGGCCTTCCACCCGTAGCCGCCGATCACGTAGCTCACGTCATTCCAGGTCATGCCAGCCGGCGGATTCGGTACGCCAGGACCGTTGGGATAGGTCGGCGCGGCACCGTCCACCTTGTTGAGCTTATACGGGTGCCCGGACATGCCGTACACCTCGGTGAAGTAGTTTGCGTGGCAGTCGCCGCAGGTCAAGCCCTGCACGTAACCCCGAGCTGAGAACTGCACCACCGCAAAAATGTCCGTGGTCTCGTCCTCGGCCGTCAGGCCCCCCGCGTCTGTGGCCACACCCTTGATGACGACACCATACAGGGTCTCCATCGGGGTGGTCCAGTCGTATGTGCCATCCAACAGGCCGCTGGCGATCACCACCGGCTCGAGGACCCCATCCGCCGTGTAGGTCAGATCAACGCCGACGACACCATCGTCGTCCGTCGCGGTCCACGTGATGGTCACCACGCCGCCCGGAAGCACCGCGGCGCCGCCGGCCGGAGCGGTCATCACTATCGAGGGACCGACGTTGGCCGGGTTGACCGTGATCGTCGAGACTCCGTCGAAAGCACCAGCCGTCGCTGTTATGTCGGCTGTCCCGCCTGCTACGCCCGTGACGAGTCCTACGACGCTTACCGTGGCCACGGCTTCGTCGTCACTCGCCCAGGTCAGGGTGCCGCATTGGTTGCCCGAAGCATCCAGCGCCGCTCCGGCCAGCTGCTGCGTGCCTCCGACATCGATCGTCGCTACACCTGGAGTGACCGTGACCGACGCCGTTTCGCACGGGCTCGTGTCATCATCGTCGCCGCAGGCACCTACGCCGGCCACCAGGCCGACCACCGCGATGCTGAGGACGAGTTTCTTGAAGAGATGCATACGTCCGCTCTCCTTGTGGTGCCCCTCAGGGCTGCCTGTTGGCGGCTCAAAGCCGCGGACTAAGTGTTTCAGGAACGTCTATTGCCTCAGTAGTAATACTGAGCACAGAACGTACCATCGTACTGAATGTGCCATAAGTAGGTCATAAATAGGGAGTTTGGACTGATATGGGCCGCTTGTGACAAGTGTTCGGCGGAGACATTTTGACACAGTCACGAAGACGCTTCAGAGACAGAACGTCTCGGTTTTCGACTTCGGTTGTCGTTCTCTGTATTCATAACTAAGGATCGCGAGCATGGAGTCCATCCGCCGGGAAATCCTTCAGTCCTTCTGGAAGATCCACGTGCTGCATCACGCGGCCGAGGGCCACGTATACGGACAGTGGAAGCTGCACGAATAGCGTGAGCACGGCTACGAAGTGAGCCCTGGAACCCTGTTCCCGATGCTGGCCCGGCTGGAGAAGCGGGGGTGGCTCCGAAGCGAGCGTGACCCGAATGGTGGAGCGCGCGCCCGGAAGGACTACTACCTCACGGAAAAGGGACACGAGGTTCTGGACATCGTCCGCAGACAGCTGAACGAACTCAAGCTTGAAGTCGCCGATCCGGCGCCCAGGTCTGGTTCGTGAGCACACCTGGTCCGTTTTGAAAGTTCGGCACCCCTTCTCAGGTCGTCCGGTCCTCCACCTGCGCCTGTCGCTCTCCGCGCGGCACGTTCCGATACGACAGCGGGATGTCGAGGTTCTCCTCCACGGTTAGGTCGTCGAGCAGGTGAAACTGCTGAAACACGAAGCCTATGTTCTCCCTGCCGAGCGCCTGTCTCTGCTTCGGCTTCAGCCCGCGCACGGTGTGACCCCGAAAGACGAGCTCACCGCCGAACAAGCCATCGAACATGCCGAGGATATTGAGCAGCGTGCTCTTCCCTGCACCCGACGGACCCATGACGGTGACGAACTCCCCGGGTTCGATGTCGAAAGTGATCTGCCGGAGAGCGTAGGTCTGCCCCCCCGGTACTCAAAGGCCTTCTCCACGTTACGGCACTCGATCAAAGCCATGTCATCGCTTTCACTGATTCGACGGTGCCTGCCCGGTTGGCAGCACGTGACGGGGCAGATAAGCTCGTCTTCGGTTCGAGTGCAACCCCGCAGAAAACTTGCCCCTGCGGGATTCCCGGTGTCTCTTGCCGTAATAATCCGGGCGCCGTCGGGGCGCTCGCGTGCGGAAACGACAAAGAGAGTATCTCATCAATACAGAAGAAGCTGACTCAAAAACGACGCCTGACGAGGTCGCTCCGGGCGAGCCGTTCGCCGCTCTCGGCCTCTCCCCCCTGCTCGTCGAAGGCCTGATCCAGGTAGGCTACAACCAGCCGACCGAGATCCAGCGGCTGGGAATTCCTCCCGCGCTTGCCGGCTCCGACCTCATCGGCACCGCACACACGGGCACGGGCAAGACCGCCGCGTTCGCCCTTCCGATGGTCCAGAGGCTCGCTGATGGAACGCAGCACGACCACCCGCGGGGACTGATCATCACACCGACCCGCGAGTTGGCTCAGCAGATCGGCGAAGCGGTTCGGCGATACGGGGCCACCTCTTCCGTGGAGGCGGTCGTCGTGCACGGCGGTACGCGGATGGGACCGGAGATCGCGGAGCTGAAGTTCGGGTGCGATGTCCTGATCGCCACCCCCGGCCGGCTGCTCGATTACGTGAAGAAGGGGATCGTCAATCTGTCGCACGTCGAAGTACTGGTTCTGGACGAGGCCGACCGCATGCTTGACATGGGCTTCATCGACGATGTGAAAGAAATCGTCGCGGCGACGCCCACAAATCGTCAGACGATGCTCTTCTCCGCCACGATGCCGAACGGCGTGGCCGGCCTGGCGCACGACATGATGCGAGATCCGCAGCGCATCATGGTGGGGACGGAATCGGCCGCAGAGGGCATTCGGCAGGTCGTGTATCCGGTGGACTGGCCCAAGAAGCACGAGCTGCTGCTGCACATCCTCGGACATTGGACGACGGGGCAGGTGCTGGTGTTCACTCGCACGCGCGACACGGCCGGCTACCTGACCAGTTTCCTCGAGAAGAAAGGACTACCTGTCGTCGGCATGCACGGCGCCATGCAGCAGCGGGAGCGGGACCGGAACCTGAAGGCCTTCCGGGAAAGTGAGAAGCGCATCCTCGTGGCGACCAACGTCGCTGCGAGAGGGCTGGATATCCGGGGGATCGAGCACGTCATCAACTTCGACGCGCCCGAGGATCCCCGCGACTACGTGCACCGCGTGGGCCGGACGGCCCGGGGCGACGCGACGGGAGAGGCGTACACGCTCGTCGCCCCCAACGACTGGCAGGCCCTTCGACAGATAGAGATGCTGACGGGAGAGGCGATTCCGCGGGAGTTCGTGGAAGGATTCGAGCCGAGCTCCGCCCCCCCTGACGCGCATGTGAGCACCGTGGCGGAGGTGGAAGATGACGTTCCCGCGCCGCCTCGTTCTCCCCTCACCCGAGGCCGGCGGCGGAGGTAGGCAGGATCGTGGCCCGCCTCGTCGCGCTCGACTGAACCAAGAGTGAGACCATGATCGAGGAACTATACACACCGCTGCAGGTGGAGTTGAGGAACCGGGCACGCGATCTGGCCGAGAACGTGATGCGTCCGGTGGCGGCCAAGTACGACGTCGAACAGACGTACCCGTGGGAGGTCCAGCACGCGATCCGCGACGCGGGTCTGTCAGGCGTATGGATTCCGGAGGAGTACGGCGGCATGGGCGGCGGCGTGCTCGACCTGTGCATCGTGGTCGAGGAGTTCTCGCGCGCATGCGGCGGAATGGGCGTCGGATTTGCGGTCAATGCGCTCGGGTCCTTCCCCATCCTCGTCGGGGGGACCGACGAGCAGAAGGAGCGCTGGCTGCCAGGCATCGCGGCAGGCGAGAAGCTGATCGCATTCGGCATGTCCGAGAAGGATGCCGGTTCCGATGCGGGCGCCATGACGACCCGGGCGGAAAGGGACGGAGACGAGTACGTCCTGAATGGTGAAAAGAAGTGGAACACGGGCGGTTCGGTCGCGGCCTACAACACGATCTTTGCCGTGACGGAGCCGGACCGGGGCGCCAGGGGTGTCTCGGCGTTCGTTGTCGAGGAAGGGACGCCCGGGTACAGCATCGGAAAGCACGAGGACAAGATGGGCATCCGCTGTGTCCCCGTCGTGGAAATCCTCCTGGAGAACTGTCGGATTCCGGCGGAGAACCTGCTCGGCGGCGCCGAAGGCCGGGGCTTCAAGCACGCCATGATCACGCTCGACCGGGCGCGCCCGGGAGTGGCCGCGCAGGCGGTCGGACTAGCCCAGGGAGCGCTAGACCTCACGCTCGAGTACACGCACAACCGCAAGCAGTTCGGGCAGTCGATCAGCTCGTTCCAGGGCGTTCAGTGGATGCTGGCCGACATGGCCACACAGATCGAGGGCGCCCGGCAACTGGTGCACGCCGCAGCGCGAACGATCGATTCGGGAGTCAAGCATATCACGCGGATGTCAGCGATGTGTAAGCTGCTGGCGACCGATGTCTCCATGAAGGTGACGACGGACTGCGTGCAGCTGTTCGGGGGCTACGGCTACTGCAAGGACTATCCGATCGAGAAGTACATGCGGGACGCCAAGATCACTCAGATCTACGAGGGAACGAATCAGATCCAGCGCCTCGTGATCGCCCGGGCTCTCATGCGAGAGGCCGCGAGCGGGAAGTAGCGACACGAGTCCAGCGGCTGCAGAGTTGTCGGCTCTAGCGATCGCCGCCGGACAGCAGTCGGGCCTGTTCTGTGGCCGCTGCGACCCGCGCCTGCAGCTCCGGGTCAGCCTCCTCCCACATCGTGGCGAAGGCCATCAGGTGCTCGGTCGCCTTAGCGGTGTCGGCCATGGCCAGGTAGGTCTCGGCGAGGCGCTCGTGCGCTAGGGGCAGCAGCGGAGCCCATAGGTCAGCGTCGCGCCAGTGGACGCGGTAGCTCGTGAGCAGTCCTTCGTACTTCGCCACGGCCTCGTCCTGTCGGCCGAGTGCGGCGTAGGCGTCACCAGCAAGGAACCGGCCGAGAACTCGCTCGATCCCGTAATCACGTGCCTGTGCGCGCTGCAAGTGGTTCAGCGACTCCTCGGGCCGGCCGTCGGCGAGCGCGAGCACGGCGCGGACCAGCTCTTCGATCGGGAACGTGGACCCGGAGGCAGATAGCGAGTCGAGGTGCGGAAGGAGGTTTTCGGCTTTCGCGGAGTCTCCACCCAAGGCGTATCCCAGAGCCACGAAGGCCAGCCTGGCGTGTTCCCAGCGGACAGCGCCCACCTCGGGAGCGGCCAAGTAGCGATCCAGCTCCGGGCCCATCCGGCTTGCCTGGTCCCCGACCCACGCCACCACCGCCTTGTTAATCAGGCTCGTAGATGTCATGAACGCCGCGCCGTCAGCCTCGAAGCTCGCCCCAGCAGAATCCGCCAGCGCCATGGCGTGACGAATGTGGCCGCGGCTCGCCTCCAACGACGCGAGGATTCTCTGCGCATAGCCGGCCGCGTATCCCGGATATCGTTCCACCAGGAGACGAGCGTACGGCTCCCCCGCCTCGAATTCACCGGCGTAGTAGCCGTTGAGACCCGCACCGGCGATGGCGTACATGGACCCCGGGAACCTCTCCTCGGTGAGAGCCGCCACCGAGTCGGCGAGCTCGTGCAAACCCAGTATCCGCGCCGCGCTCATCAGGTTGTAGTGGGGGGTGGCACGTTGCGGATCGAGCACCACGCTCCGCCTGTACATCTCCAGTGCGTCCTCGTAGCGACCCATGTCCTCGTACAGGTCGCCCAGGTTGTTGATCGCCGATGGATGTTCCGGCTCGAGCGCCAGAAGCAGCTCGTAGTAGTAGGCCACCGAATCGGAGCGGCCGTTCTGGCGGTGGAAGGACGCGCCCGTCAGGTAGCGCTCGCGGTCCGGAAGACGACTTCCCAGCGCGTAGGCTCTCTCGATCGCGATCCCCGCCTGGACCATTCGCCCCCTGTTGTGGTGATGAATCGCCATGGCTAGATAGGCGGCAGCGAATCCGGTGTCGATGGACACGGCCCTCTCCAGCAGGGGGAGGGAGGCGGCGGCATCACCGGCGCGGGCGTACTCCATTGCCTGCGCGAACGACTCCAGCGCCTCGAGCGAGCCCGACGTGAACTCGGGGAGCGGACGGCTGCGCCGCAGGCTCACAAGGGACTCGCCCAGGTGACGGCGCAGGAGGCGGGAAAGCCGCTCCACCGCTGGCAGCACGTCCCGCTCATCCTCCGCCGTTTCGCGCACTCGCACCGCGACCTCGCCCGTGCTGGCCTCAACGATCTCACCCGTCATGAGGAAGCCCGTCCCGAGAGGTGTGATCGCACCGCCGATGACCGCGGGGTATCCCTCTCGCCGTGCCACTTCCAGGGCCCTCCGCGGCGTCAGACGGCTGGTGTCCGGTATCTGCATGCGGCGAAATACCTGGCCCAACTCGGCGTAGTCCACAACGCTGACGTGTGGAGACTGGTGGAGGTCCGTGATCACCGCCTGGCGCATGGCCAGGCCGACAGCCTCGTCAGCCGTCTGGTTCTGAAAGTCGCTGACCACCACCCGGTCCCGCTCCTGGAAGAAGCTGGCCGCCGCCGGCCGCACGGTGCCCGGGAGGCCGCCGAGGCCGAAGTGCCAGATCGCGAGAGCGATCACGGCCGCTCCGCCGATGACTGCGAGCTTCCGCCGTGTGTCCCTTCGCCCTGGTCGCCCGGCCACACCGGGTCGCGTCCCCTCCGGGCTGGCGATCGCACCCCGAAGGGCGGCGGCGAGCTCACCCGCGGTCGCGTATCGATCGGCAGGCGTCGGGGCCAGTGCTTTCCTGATCACCCGCTCGGCCGCCGGAGGCACCGTGTCTCGCACGACACGCAGGCTCTGCACTTCGCCGCTCATCTTGCGCGCCTGGACCGCTTGCGGTGTGGGACCCTCGAAGGGAGGCGATCCCGCCAGCATCTCGTACGCCACGCAGCCCAGCGCGTAGACATCGCTGCGCGCTTCGACGTCGTGGACGCCGGCGCTCTGCTCCGGGCTCATGTACGCGGGCGTGCCCACCGCGAGACCGGTGGCGGTGAGCGCTTCGCCCCCCTTGGCCGCGACGGCTGTCGCCACTCCGAAGTCGGCAAGCATCACTTCCCCGCCGGAGAACATGATGTTGGCCGGCTTGATGTCCCGATGGATGACCCCCGCCTCGTGCGCGAAATCCAGCCCTGCCGCCGTCTCATTAATGATGCGCACCGCCTCACCCAGCGGAAGTTGCTTGTCTCGAGTCAGACGGCCCCGTAAAGATCCCTCGTTGAGGAGAGGCATCACGTAGTAGAGGATTCCGTCCACGTTACCCGAGTCGAACAGGGGGACTATGTGCGGGTGGTTCAGTCGTGCCGCAATTTCGATCTCGCGCGTGAAGCGCTCAGCGCCCACGGCAGCGGCGAGCTCCGGGTGGAAGACCTTGATTGCCACCTGGCGGTGGTGTCGGAGGTCCTCGGCCGCGTACACGACGGCCATGCCTCCCCGGCCGATCTCCTCACCCAGCATGTATTGATCGGCGATCGCGGTTCGCAGGTGTTCCAGGGGTTCGACCATGATCCGACTCCAGGGACTGCGGGGGATTCAGTCTCAACGTCCGGGGCGGGTTTGCGACGCGCAACCACCGCTGAAGTATAGCTCTCGTGGGTCCGAACATCGAGGCGGATCGGATATGTCGGATGCGTCCGCGCCAGTGCCAGACCTGTGGGTCGTAACTACTCCTCGCCATTCGTCGTAGGGATGGATGCCATGACAAACGATGCGAGCGGTAACCACATGAGCCCCGACGCGGCGGCTCGCCAGGCACTGCGAGTGGCGCTGGCGGAGGTCCTGGTCGTAGCCGAGAACTGGCGTCACGTACACCTCGACGCGAAGCTAGGCGCCGACATGGCAGAGGCAGCGGAAGTCCTGTCAGAGATCCTGGGACTGCTGGCTGATCGGGCGGGGGGCGCACTCGATGCCGACGGAGCGGACGTCGACGTGCTCGTCGAGTGGGCCCTGGCCGACATCGCCGACGAACTCACGTAGATGGGGACGTACGAAGGGCCTCCCCGGGAAAGTCCCGGAGAGGCCCGATTCCGCATGCGTTGGATCGCTGTCGTCGCTCAGCTGCCGGGCGGGAAATCCTTCATCATTTTTTCGACAGCATCATCAATCAGCTGCTGACGCTCTTCCGGCGAGCGGCCCTGGTCGAGGGTCGCCGTCGCCGTGCCGGTCCACACGAGGGCCTTGCTCTCGGCATCGAAAACCCCGAGGATCAGGGAACCTTCCTGCCACGTGTTCTCGTACGTGGTGCTGGTGCCCATGCTCATGCCGTAGCCACCCCAGCCGTAGCCACCGTAGCCACCGCCCCAACCGGAGTTCACCGTATTGTACGACTTGCGCTCCGCCGTCGTGCCCTGATACCCCACGGCCATGTCAGGATTCGAGTCGTTCTCTTGGAAGCCTCTGGTCGCCAGAGCCGCGTTGACAGAGTTCCTGACACGCGAGTCCGTTATGTTGTCGATGTTGTCGCCTTCGGTGTCGAGCCACGTGTATGTCGTGAAGCTCGTGAAGTCCACCGACGGATCATAATCGGTCGAAACGGAGATCCCACTGCATGCGCCGACGAGCAGCGCGCTGCCCAATACCGCGATAGCCTGATTTCGCACGGCCTGTCCTCCTGGTCGCTGTAAATCTACTCAAGTTCGCAAAACATACTGCCTACGCGGGCGATTTGAAGGCGAAAACCCGCGTCGATGCAGCCAGGTTCAGAACCCGGGGAAGGCACAGTGGTTCCCTGTGGCGTGGACGGCTCCAACTTACCCAGACTCAATCCGCCAGTGAGAGATATCGATCCGTGATCGCCTGGACGGAAAACGGCACGTAGTGATCCTCGGCGACGCGAGGCGGGCTCTCGAGCACCCGGTCGATCGCTTCACCGAGTGACTCCTCGGTGAGGTCGGCGAGCCCCACCGATAGCGCATCGGTCAGGATCTCGTCAGGGCCGTGGGGACAGCGCGTGCTCACCGCCGGCGTCCCGCAGATCAGTGCCTCGACCAGCACGTTTCCGAACCCTTCGAAGTCCGAGCTCAGGACCAGAGCACGCGCGTGCTTCATGAATGGATACGGGTTCTCGTGGAAGCCGACGAAGTCGACCCGCTCGGAAAGACCGAGCTCCCGGACGAGCCCGGCCACGTGGTGGGTCTGCTCGCCCGTGCCCGTCCCGACGAGAACCAGTCTGCCCCCATACCGGCTGCGGGCGAACGCTCCCAGCAGGCGGTCATGCCTCTTCTGCCGCGTGAAGCGACCCACGGACACCAGGTAGTCCATTCCTTCGAACGGACAGCTCTCCGCGGCCAGGCGCCGAATCTCCTCCACGTCGAACGGGTTGTGGATCACCTCCAGCCGCGACGGGCGGGCGCCGACGACATCGACGAGGTCCCGGCCTACGCCGGCCGAGATAGCGATGACCTTTCGGCCGCTGTACGTCCGCCTCAGGCGGGCCAGGCGCCGCGCGCGCTTCACGCCGGTCACATGATCGAGTTGCTGCACAGACAGCGTGTTCGGCACCCGGTACCAGGCATCCTCCGCGAGATCGCTCGACTGTACGATCCGATCGGTCGTGAAAAGGGTCGACACGACGAGGTCCCACGATGGGAGGCCGGCCAGTGCCTGGTCCAAGAGTCGCGCGCGCCGCGCGACCTCACCGATCTTCCTCAGTCTCCGCGGGCTCGTGTCGTAACACGGAATCAGGGATACGCCGTCGGGAATGGCGTAGACGCGCTCGTCCCGCAGGCTGGCGATCGCGGTCTCGTGTCCGCATCGGGCCATCTCGCCGGCAAGCGTTAGCATGGTCTTCTCGGCCCCGCCGCCCGCCAGGCCGTCGATCACGAAGAGAACGCGATTCACCACTGAATCAGCCATGGGAGGTGCGACAGATCCCTCCGTCGCCCTCACCGCACGTGATGCTGTAGGCCCGCGCGAGCCATAGCAGCAGGATACCTCCCGCCTGTTCCGGATCGCGGCCCAGGACAAGGATTCCGTCCTCGTGCCCGCCCATGGCGAGGATCCCGCGTTCGGGCAGAACCGATTCGCGATACAGGCGTCCGACTTCCAAGGCCATTTCCGTGGTGCCATAGGAAGCCGCGGGATTCGTCTCGGGCAGCCCCAGCTCGCGACGCCTTCGCCACACGACGGGGCTGTGAGCGTGCATGACGCACCGGACGAGGGGACTCGCATCGTACGCCGCGGCGTGGGTCATCGACTCCGACGACGGAAGCACGCACCCCCGGCTCAGTACCCGGTTTGCCCTGTAGTCGTAGCCGTCGACCAGCGCGAACTCCCGCAGTCCGATGCAGCGGTTTCCGGACGTCTGCGAGCCGGTGATCAGGAAAGCGCGCCCACCCATCGGAGCGCTCCGCGGGCCGACCCGGGCGCTGACGTTGCCGTACCCGGCGCCGTCGTACCTGGCCAGCTCCTGTCCGACGAGGCCCGTGAGGGCCATGATCTCACGCCACGCGATCAGCTCACACGCGAGATCACCGTAGCGGCGCGTCTCCAACTCACGCTGCTCGTGCTCCGCTTCGAACTGAATGACGCCTTCGTGGGGCATCTCGGACTCCGGCAACCTGCTCATCGACCTGCTCGAAAATTCGAAGACCATCCGACCCTGCCGGGAGACGATCCGAGAACTCGGCCAGCGGCGCAAGCGTCTGGAGGTGGGCGGTAGCGGCGGGGCTCAGCGACCTGCTACGCGTTTCGCGGCGGCGGCGTGTCGTCGAGACCCACTTCGGCCACCAGTCGATCGAAGCGCGAATCTCCGCGCAGAGGAGCGAACGCGGGGTCCACCTGGAGAAACACCAGGTACCACGACCGCTTCTGAACCGCCTCGTCGAGACACTCGAACGCCCGGTCCACGTCGCCCAGGCCAATGTGAACGAGGGCCAGATGGTCCGGAGCGACTACGCCGTCGCGGATCGAAGGCTCGAGGCTGTGCAGGATCTCGAGGGCCTGGTCCCGTCGACCGGCCACGGCGTGGGCGTACGCGAGGAGTGCGATCAGGCCCGACTTGCGCCGGACCCTGGGAATCCAGGTCTCGCACACGTTGATCGCCCGGTCATACTCGCCGGCCTGGACATAGGCCGGACCTAGAAACCATGGCGCGAGCACGAAGTCAGCGTCGTGCTGCAGGGTTATCTCGTACCTGCGGATCGCGGCGTCGTAGTCGCCCAGGAAATACTGCACCCAGCCGACGCCGAACCCGATTACGGGTGACAGCGGATCCAGCGCGTGCGCTGTGTTCAGCTGTTCGGTGGCCTCGTCGAATCGGCTCATGGCCATCAGAAACTCACCGAACCAGTGGCGCGCCACGGGATAATTCGGGTTGCGCGCGAGCGCTGCCCGGAAGCCGGCCTCCGCGCCGGTCCAGTCCCAGCCGTACATGAAGCGGGCGTATGCCAGCGACGTATACGGCTCGGCGAGCGAGTCATCCACCGCGACGGCAGACGAGGCGGCGGAAACCGTCTTCGTGTACGCCTCCATCGTCGACAGGTGGCGGTACCACCCCAAGATGCTGTACGAGTCCGCGAGGCCGGCCCACGCCAGCGCGTATCGATCGTCGATGGCTATCGCCTGCCTGAACAGCTCGATCCCCTTCTCCAGTTCGGCAGCCGTTCGGCGGTTCCAGTGGTATCGGCCACGGAGATAGAGGTTGTACGCCTCCACGTCCTTCGTGCCGGGCTTCACGATCGGGGTCTCGTCGTTCTCGCCCAGCTTTGCCTTCAGGGTGTCTACGATCGCGCGCGCCACCTCGTCCTGGATCGCGAACACGTCCTCCATTTCGCGATCGTATCGCTCGGACCACAGGTGGTATCCGTGCTCGCAGTCGATCAACTGGGCCGTGATTCTCACCTGGTCGCCCACGGTCCTGACACTGCCCTCGAGCAGGCACGCCACGTTGAGCTGGGCACCGATCTCGCGGGCCTGCACCTCCCGGCCCTTGAAGGCGAACGAAGAGGTCCGGGCGACAACCCGAAGATCCTCGACCCGAGTGAGAGTATTGATGATTTCTTCTGCGATTCCATCACCGAAATATTCCTGATCCCCGTCCGGGCTCATGTCCACGAAGGGGAGCACGGCGATGGACTTCCGGTCCGGGGCCGGGCTGGAGGCGGAATGGGCGGCGGTGCCGCTGAGAGAAGACGAAGACGCCAGGGAGGCCCGCGCCGGATCCGGCTGGACGGCAGGCAACGTCGGATCGGTCCGGACGAAGCCACTCGCCGTAAAGTCGTAGAACCAGCCGACCAGGATGGCGACCGGGAAGCCGGCGACGACCAGGAGCGCCACCAGCGTATCGGTCCACCCCGGAAAGTTGAGGGCCGACCCGAGGTTGCCAGCGCCTTCCAGGGTCGCGAACGCAACCAGGATGTACAGGATTACGACCCGGAACACATGGCGGCGCCGGGCCTCCTCGTACAGAGGCTGGACTCTCGATCTCACGTTGCGCACGAACAGCCTCGGAAAGGGCGACATGGGCGCTCTGTCCTTACAATTAGCAACAAGGGGAACGATTGTTCCACCCCGGTCTGGCTTTGCCGCCCTGCCAAGAGTGGGCGTGTGGGCTGCCGCCGGGCACCATATACTGTTAGACATGCCTATCAGGGCGGCGGTGATGGTGGGCCCGGAGAGCCCGATCGAGATGTGGACCATCGACGATCCCGTGATCGAGGAGGGCTCAGTTCTCCTGGAGACGGTGGCCAGCGAGGTGTGCGGCACGGACGTGCACCTGAGCCACGGCCGGCTGGCGGGAGTCCCATACCCGATCATCCCCGGACACGTGAGTGTGGGTCGGGTGCTGGAGACCGGCGGCACCGTGACCGACTTCATCGGCGACGCCTTGGCCCCAGGCGACATCGTGACCTTCTACGATGTCCACGAAACCTGCAACACCTGCTGGTTCTGCCTCGTGGCCGGGCAACCCAACCGGTGCCCGAACCGCCGGGTGTACGGGATCACATACTCGGCCCACGACGGACCGCTCGGCGGATGGGCCGAGCGCATCTACCTGAAGCCCGGCGTTCACGTGTTCAAGCTGCCGGCTCCCCTCGACGCGGATGACGTGATCGGCGGAGGCTGTGGACTGTTCACGGGCTTCGCCGCCGTAGACCGCAGCGGCCTGCCGATGGGTTCCACTGTGCTCGTGCAGGGCTCGGGGCCCGTCGGTCTGTCGGCCGTGGCGATGTCTGTGCTTGGCGGAGCCAGCCTCGTGATCAACATCGGCGACCCGGAGGCCCGGCTGGACATCGCGCGCCATCTAGGAGCAGATGCTGTCCTCTCCGTGAAGGCCGATTCTCCGGAGGAGCGCGAAGCGGTGGTCCGTGACCTCACGCATGGCCGCGGCGTGGACGTGGGAATCGAGGCCTCAGGCAATCCGGCCGCGGTGTCGGAGGGCCTCCACCTCCTGCGCGACGGAGGCACGTACGTGGTCGCCGGACATTATACCGACACCGGTAGCACATCGGTGAATCCTCACATCGACATCAACCGGAAGCACGCCGACATCCGGGGGCAGTGGGGAACTGATCTCGGCCACGTGTACCGGGCCCTGCAGGTGCTGGCCCGACACCGCGACCGGCTGGACATGTCACGCATCATCGGCGGGCGTTATTCGCTGGACCAAGCTGGGCAGGCACTGGCCGACGTAGCAGCGATGCGCATCACGAAGGCCGTCATCGAGCCCTGAGATCAGACGAGCGGGAAACGATCCCAGGCGTGGGCTTCTTTCGAGTCGTACCCAGGATGAACGTGGTCTATCGGGATACCCGCCAAGAACAGGTTCAAACGTGCCCTGGACACTCGGTAGGCTCTAGCGGCGCTCGAACCACAGGTCTCGAACGCGACCGTTTGATACTCGCATCCCGGTAATGCTCCCGGCCTCATTTCGATCAAACTCGACGTCCTGAAAAAACCAGACAGCACCCGAGAATTCGTCCACCGACACGGACTCCAGGTGTATTGACGGATGCCGCTGGTGGTGCGCGACCAGCTCGCCATCTTCGACCGCAAGCCGATAGCCGGTCGCGAGTTCCTTGGACCAGTAGTCGCCGACGTACGCGGCAAGTTCGTCGGCTGTCGGATCGTACGGCTCAGTCTTCGGAGCCTCGGCGTCCCGCCCGCCCTGGTGCAGCACCAGGCCCTTTACCTGGCCCGAATCGTCGCGCACAAACGAGATCTGTGCGTCCGTCACGGTGAGGAAGTACTCGTCCTCGGCCTCGGGAAACAGTTGGAAGTCGTCCTGTCCGCTGGGGTGCACGTACAGCTCGTCCCCGTCCCGGAACACCGTGAGGATGAAACTGGGCCGGAGCTGATAGTCACCCTCGTAGTCGTCGAACACGGCAGGGTCCATCTCGATCGCGACGCGCTCATCGCCGCTTTCGTCGTCGGCCGCTGCGTCATCGTCCTCGGACGTCTCTTCCATCGAAGCGGCAAATCGCTCCATTTCGTCCTCCAGGTAGATATCCGACACCTCCAGTGCCATGCTGGTCGGATTGAACGACGCCTGGTTGCTCAGCACAACGACCGACAGATCCTGACCGGGGAACCGGTGAACGGTCGTCCGGAAACCGGCGTCCCCACCGCCGTGCGAGACCGTGCGCATGCCCCTGTGGTCGCCGATCACGAGCCCGAACGCGTACGTGATCGTGTCACCATCGTTAAGCACTCCGCGCTGGTGCATCTGGTCGTTGACCTCCGGGCCGCCCAGCTCGCCTGTGTCGAGGTTATGGTGCCAGCGTGAGAGATCCTCCACCGTGGTGAACAGGCTCGTCGCCCCCGCATTCGCGTAGCTGAGCACGCTTTTGCGGAACCCCCCGTCCGGATCGGACTGATACGAGTACGCCCGGTCCGGCACGATCATCTCGTGGTCGTCATGGAAGTGCGTCCGAGTCATACCGAGGGGCTCGAAGATGTTCTCCTGAGTCCAGTCAGGAAACGACTGACCCGACACCCTGGCGACTATTTCGGCGAGCAACGTATAGCCGGTGTTGCTGTATAGGTACTCGGATCCAGGCTCGAAATTGAGCGCCTCCTGTCTTGCGACCAGGCCAAGGATGTGGTCGGTTGTGATCACGTCGTCGAGGCGCCAACCGGCCATCCCGAGCAGGGCCCACTGATCGCGCAATCCGCTAGTGTGATGAACCAGGTGCCGGATCGTGATCTCCTGACCGAGGTCCGGGACTTCGGGCAAGTACTTGCGGATGTCGTCGTCCAGGGACAGATCTCCGCGTTGGGCCAGCGTGGTGATCGCGAACGCAGTGAACTGCTTCGAGACGGACGCCACGTGGAAGATCGTCCGGGGCGTAATCGGAATGTCGTACTCGAGATTCGCCAGCCCGTAGCCGTTCTTGTACAAGATCTCACCGCTTCGCGCCACGGCGATCGCCGCGCCGGGACCGTCATCTCGGTCCCACGGCGTGAACAACTGGTCCACCCTGCCTTCTGGGGTCGTGGCCAATGCGGATTTCCGGAGAATCGAGATCGTGTAATCGCCCGGCTCGGGATGTTCGGCGAATGGCCGAACCTCGAACGAATAGGAACCCGTTTCCTCCGTCGTCAGAACGATCGGTTCGGGACCAAATCGTCCGTTCGGGCTGTCGAACTGACCGAGTGATTCGCCGGTCGGGCTTGTGACGTCGATGGTGACGTCGATCCCCTGCTGCTCGATCACGGTGTACACGAACTGCCCTTCATCCAGGTCGATCGAGTACTCGTGGACTTCGCCCGCGGACATGGTGCGAGCGATCGCAACCCCCGCAGACAGGGGCGTGACATCCTGCGCCGACGCATGGGCCGATCCTGTGAGTATTACACCGGCAAGTGCTGAGACCAGAGCGTGCGTCGTTTTCATTCGAATTTCCTTTCGGGGCCTCGGACTGCCGCCCCGCCGGAAGGGCGCTGTAGGCGGGCGCTCAAACGTACAGCAGCCGCTTCGGCCGCTCAATAAGCTTAGACGACTCCATCGCATCGGCTAGACCAGTCCCCCGCATCGGGATGTGTGTTCGATGAATGAGATGTTCGGGGAGTAGCCTGAACCGGCAAAGCGGTCGATCAGCTAACCGGCTGTAATAACTGAAGTTACTGAGTACGCCCGGAGGGATTCGAACCCCCAACCTCCTGATCCGTAGTCAGATCGCGGAGAGGGTCAGATACGACGAAATGCCTTACTTACGCGGTGTTTCGGGCGTCCTCAGTCGTATCTGATCTGGGGTAGAACGACAGGAAATCGTACTTTCTTACCCCAAATCTTACCCCAACCTGCAGCCGAACCTCGGGCGCATCACGCGCTCGCCCAGGGCGGTGCACAGGATCATGCGGATCAGTTCCCAGACGTACTCTCCCAGAAGACCCCCGAAGCCCCCCCGAGGGGGCCGTCCTCCTGACACCGTGAACCTACCCCCTCAGATTTCTCAGGAGGATTGAGGAATGACCTGAGATTGTTCATGGAATGACCGGGACCGCTGCCCCGTGTCAGTAGTCCTCAGGGAACAGCAGCGTCAGGCCGCCGAGCTTGTTCGGGATCATCCATATCACCCGGCCGTCGAACTTGAGGGCGTGTATGTCCCCGCCCCCTGTGTTATCGTCCCACGTCCGGCGTGCCATTGGTCCATCCCGACCGATCCAGCCGCGCCCGATGACGATCGCCAAGGGCTGCTCCGGTGGTGGCGTGTCGAGGTCAGCCAGCTGCGTCGAAAGCCATTCATAGAGCGCCCGCGTCATGCGGTTCTGCGGCCCGAGCTCGACCAGTACCCCGTCCTCGACAGCTTGCGAGTCGGGATACTCGGATAGAAGTGCCCGCATGATTCGTCGCTCCCTCTTGCGGGTGAGTGGAGCTATGCGCTGGGGGGCGCAGGGCAGAGCGTAACCACTGCCACACCCCGATGCAAATCCGCGTGCTGGAGGGCCGAGCTTCACCGAACGTCCACCACCACGAAAACACCCGCTTGCGGCCCGTGGCACGCCATATAGCACACCTCATAGCGCTGCAAGCGAAGCGCCCGGCGTGCCGCCGCAGGCTATCCCATCCAGAAGCCCTTGCGGTGGGATATGCCCAGCACCTTCCGGCAGGTGCCACAGAAGTAGACGAACCGCTTTCCCATGACGCCAGAAAGTTGCTGGTACCACACAGTCCGTAGTCCCGTTGAGCAATGTGGGCATATGGGTTGAACGGTATCACGCTGGGAGCACTCGATCATGACAGTCTGTCCTTGGTGCGGGTGACGCTGGGACGCTCTTCTCAATCATCTACCCACAGGCAGGAAAACTCATCAGTACCCAGATGAACCGGCGCCCGGAGCCCCGCCGAAGGCATTCGAGCCTGTGAGACAACCGGGCGCTGGGGCAACCTTCAGTGCCAGGGTGCAAGCGCTGTTTCAGGCGGTCCGTGCCATTCGATAGTGGCTAAGGAAGAGGAATAGCCATCCCAAGACCAGGTATACCATTACCGAGATAGGGCTTTCGAGCGGTTGATCTTCCAGTGCCTTCAGATAGGGCGTTCCATGGGCCTTGCAGAGAAACCACGCAGTTATAAGGAAGAATGTATATGCGGTTAATTGATAATCGGCGGCCGTTTTGGCCGCACCCTCGAGGAGTTTCCGCTTTCTAGCCCAGAACCAGAGTATCCCCAGGTAGAATGCCAGGATCAAACCACCCCCTACACCAAACAATGGCGGAAAATGCCTCGACGGTAACAATGTCTCAACGACTATCAATACGAGAAACACTCCCATCCCGAATAGCCAGATACTGGGTCGTCTCGCCCCGACGTAAAGCAGAACGCCGACACCGGCCAGTATCGATCCCAGAGGGATAGAAAGTGCCCACAGCAAGAACAAGACGCCGTCGAACCTCCAGACCGTTTCGCCATACTGTGCAGGCGATAAGTCTCTGAGCGCCGGCTCCACCCCCACCCAGCTGGCAACAAGACCCATCCCTACCATGTACACGGACCCTATCCAGAACAGTGTGAGACCAGCCCTCTTAGCATTCACAATAGACTCCCCTGTCCAAGCGTTGCTCCAGCCGCACGACTCTGATCGCCAACTTGTGGACCGTGTTACGGTCGGCAAGTGCTGAGTTGACACGTTCCAGCACGTCGGGCATAGGCTCCCTACAGGAACAAGGGGGTGCGATCAATATAGGGGAGGGAGCCTTAGGGCGCGCATCCCGCCCGCCGCCGTGCGAACAAAGCTAAAGGGGCGGCCCGATGGAACCGCCCCCGACACTTGCAAGTCGCTCAAATGAACTCAGGGGCTATCCTCGGTAGGAGACTTTAGCTCGACCAGGATCACCTCCTGGCGATTGTCGGTGGGGTTCTCGGGAAGATGCGCTTCTGCCTCGCCCCAGCCAACTTCGCCGAGAGTGGCCTCCACTTCTTCAGTTTCCCCGTCCCGGTTCGTCATCCTCCATACCTGGTCTTGTGTAAGGAACACAGCAACATTCGCCGGATGCTCGTGCATGACGGATTTCTCGTGAGGGTCGTAGGTGATCCGAAGCACCCTGATCTGGTCGTTCTCGAACTCGACCTTGTAATGGTCTGAATCGACGGCAACCGGGTCCTGGCCCTTCGCAGCAGACGTCACCAGGAGCATCGCGGCTCCGGCGAACAGGAGTGAGAAGTACTTGCGCATGGTGCCTCCTTAACAGGCGGGATGCAGGAAAACGGGACACCCTATTATACACGCCGGTATGAGTGCCCGCCCGCCACCGTGCGAGCAGCCCGCAGGAGTGAGAAGGGGCAGCCCGAGAGAGCCGCCCCTTGGGCGTGATCGGAGGCCCGGCGTGAACCGGGCGCTGGCCTCAAACGTCGTAAAGGGCCGACGGCTAGGGGATTGCCCCAATCTGCTGCATGAGGCCATAGAGATCCCAGATCGGCCACTCCTCCGCGATCTTGCCATCGGCTACCCGAGCGACCGCAATGCCACCGATGGAGACCTGCTTGCCGGTCGGAGCTACACCCATCAGGTCGCCGTTGTGAGTCCCCGAGTAAGTGTAGCGGAGCACCGCCCTGTCTCCAGTCGCAAACAGGTCCTCGACGGTGAATCGGCAGTCTGGGAAGGCGGTCACGTAGGTGTCGTAGATCTGTCGGTAGCCGTCCGGCCCCTCGAAGGTCCCGACGGGCGTGTGCATGACGAAGTCCTCGGCGTAGATGGCGGGAATGAGAGCCGGGTTCTTGAGGTTCCAGATATCTTCAACCACCCGCCGAAAGATGTCTTGCTCCGACATCTGATCCTCCCGAGGTAGTGGAGTAACCGGTACGACGGCAAGTGTACCATTGACGCCAAGTCGATGGGCGGCTGTCAAGGGAGACGCGTTTTCTCAGCATCCAGCCCGCCGCCGTGCGAGCAGGTGGAAGCACCCGGCGTGCCGCCGCAGTGGGCGGAACAAGCGGGGGCGGACTCAAGGCCCGAAAATCGGCTAGGGGTAGGTTATGAGAAAGGCTGCAAACAGCACTGCGAAGGTGCCGCCGATCACTAACGCGACGACCACAACGGTCTTACCAGCATCACCGTGAGCACTCTCAAGCATAGATACCTGGTCGAGCGGAATGGCGTAGACAGGTTCTTCGGAGTACCGCGAAGCGGGCCGTTCGTGCAGTTGTCCCTTGATGCTGTCCGCTTCGACCACGGGGTGGTAGAGGTCGCGTTTCTCCCCATCGGTTGTCGTGACTCGGACCTTCCCGTGGTCAGCGACCTCGCCGAGCCCGATCTGCTTGTACGTCCCGCAAGCGGTCACCCACAGGAACAGCCCAACCAGGGCCAGCGAGACAGGACGGCAGCGAGAACGTCTGTAGTACAGCAATGCAGCCTACCTCCGTGGGGGGAACGTCTGAAGGCTGCTCTACTAATTACGTCAGGCGGTCAAGGGAGAGTCAAGCCCGCCGCCGTGCTAGCAAAGCGAAGCGCCCGGCGTGCCGCCTAGCCTTGGCGAGACAACCGGGCGTTGGCACGGGCGCGCGTTAGACAGGCCGTACTCAGAGTCTCTCCTCGGGTTCGTCCTGACCGTGGCGCCTGTTCCAGTACACCCAGAGGATAAGGCCGAGGACAACGCCGAAGATGGCCCCTCTTGGGATTGCTAGAAGAAGCGCGATTCCACTTGGCCTGGCGACATCAAACAACAAATGCGCTATGAAGATCACTGCCCAAGCGGCAAGACCTGCGAATGCGCCCACTGTGGCTAGATACAGAACAAGGGACCACGTCCCCATCGCGCGCCACGAGCGCAGACTGGTCATCATTCGCCGTCCTAGCCGTGACTGAGACTCCATTGGCATTCTGGCCCTGCCTAACGGTCGGTGCCTGAGCTGTGCACTGCCCAATATACAGCCGCTTGGCCGCCCGCCGCAGTGCGAGCAGCCCGCAGGAGGAAGGGGCAGCCCGTGATAGCCGCCCCTGCGAGTTGTGCCTCAGAACGACAGACTCAGTGTCCAGTCCTCTTCAATGTGAGCCTTATCCCAACTTCACCAGAATCCATAAAGATCAGCCTTCCGCCGCAGAAGACGTATGACGAGGTATCCTCGCCGCGCTCGTCGGGATCGGGGTGGTTTGGCTCAAGGGTCGTGAGAGTAGTGCGCGTGTAAGCGTAAGCACCGTCCCATTCGCAGCTGGTCTCCCCGCAGACTAAGCCCTCTGCGTCGTTGGAAACGGAGACCGAGTGCGTTCGGTCGCTCCTGAAGGTCATGATGTACAGTATGCTTGTCCCAGCGAGCAAATCCTCGTCACCCACCACGGCGCTCGTCATTATCCAAGACCCGATGAACGGATTTCCGCTTCGAACGCTGGCCGCCAGGAAATCGCTTTGTTGTTGACTTTCGGGTTCAACGGGGACTTCATCGCACGCATAAATGCCAAGGGCCACCAGCGGGGCGAGAAGGAAAATGGACAGCGGTAGCTTGCGCATCGGACACCTCCTGGACGAAGGGATACATCGGCCAGGAGGGAGGGTCCGGCTGGAGTTGTTGGGTACAACTGTAACCATTTGACAGTGCGGCCAGGTTCGGACCCCGTCAACTGTGGCGTGTGTGCCGCATGCCGCCCGTCGCCGTGCGAGCAAGCGAAGCGCCGTTGGATCATTCCCCGGAACTGATGATATTCGGCTCCTCTTTCTCCTTCAGTGACTCCATGAACTCTTGGTGCTCCCGAAGACGGTATTGTTCTTCTTCCAGAGCCGCGAGGCGCGCCGCCTGTTCTTGGAACCGTTCGCCGGAGCCTTCCTGCTCCGCCCGGCGGATGGCAATCCACTCGTCGAGGAAGTGCCCCAGGCGACGGGACACAGGTCGCAGGAGAATGACGCCGCCCACGATGCTTGCGATGATGACCCAGAACACAAGGAGGGGAATAAGAAAGTGGTCCACGGATTCATCTCTCCTTCCCAACGTGGGGTCTTCTGGCCGTCAAGGCCAACTACGGACCACTACGTCACTCCGGGACTGTATGTTTCCGGGCAGACCCGTGCAGGGGCTTCAAGCACCCGCCCGCCGCCGTGCGAGCAGCCCTCAGGAGGGCCTCAGAATGAGCGTTGGAGAGTCTTGCGTAGAAAGCCGCAACGTGTGGCGTTAGGAAGCGTCTGGAAGCCTGATATGGGCACTCCAGCGGCGACCGTTGACTCCCCCGTTGAGACCTCCCGACCGGTGCTTTTCCGGGATGCCTTGATCTACCTTCGCCTCAACGACTAGCTGCATTGCGGTGTTTTGAGAATGGTGCAAGGGAAGGTGATTCCCCGTCGAGTCACCAGTAACGAGACGAATGCGCGAGGCGTCACGACGCCGAAGTATCGTCTCCTTAGGAGGCAGCCATGCGAAGGATTCTTAACGCAGCCGCATTGACCGCAGTCGCCATCTTAGTGGGGTGCGCATCGCTTCCCGTCTCGGCGACCGTCGTCACCCGACCCGGGACACGCGTCACGGCCGAAGCCTCGAAGTTCAACCCTTTCTGGCTCTCGCCGTTGCCACCGGAGACATCGGGTCAGTTGGTCGATGACCTCCTTCAGCAATGTGGTGGCGAAGGCCTCACAGGTGTCACCATCGGGACGCAGATAGCATGGGTGATAATCGGCCAACAGGAGAAGATCGTCGCGATAGGGTACTGCGTCGAATCGGTCTAGTCGGTCGTGTGCACCTAATCTTGCGGAGCATGCGGGACTACCCTGAAGCCCGTGAGGGCTGAATGAAGGTGATGCCGCTCATTGACGCCTCGTTGATGCCACCCGACCGGGGCTCTCTCACGTCCGTCTGAGGCGTGTGGCGCCTGGGGCAAAGTTGACGGGATCCGATATTATTAGCGATGGTCGAGACTGCAGCTTGCAGCACGAAGAGAAAATGTTGTCGCACCTAGCTTCCGGCTCTTGCATAGCAGGTCACGTTTCGCCGAGAGAGAAATTAGTAACGGGACCTCAGCTCTAGGATTCGGTATGCTCCATTCGCACCAACCCCGTTCGGTATATAGACGAGTTCGGGCTGCTCGGCCGAACTCGTCCATCCCGGTACGCGTTCTGCTCGCTTTCCTCGTGCCGCTGGCGGGATGCCAACAGGGTGGTGACAGGTCTGCCGGAACCGAAGCGGATCGGTCGAGGATCACGGTACTCTACTGCTGCGACCACAGGGTGTTCGGCCCCTACTTCGAAATGCCCGCCAAGTTCCTGGTCTTTCAATCGCTCGTTGTCTTGGACGAGAACGGCGAACTGGAGGGTCGGTTGGCTCGCGCCTGGGAGCACTCCGACGACTACCTGCATTGGACGATTCGGCTGCGCTCCGATGTCACGTGGCATGACGGGGTCCCGTTCACCGCACGCGACGTGGAGTTCACGCTGAACCTGCTCCGTCACCCGGATGTGCTTGCACTCTCGCCTTCCGCCTTCGACTTGGAGGTGGTCGATGATACCACGCTGACGATCGATCTGGCCGACGGCACGGGGTTCGACCCTCTGGCCCGGTGGCGCGTCTATTATCCGCGGCATCTTCTCGAGAATCGCGACCCGGCCAAACGGACCAGTTGGGATTTCTGGGAGAAGCCGGTTGGCACGGGCGCGTACAGTTACGTGCGACACGTGCCGAACGTCATGACTGAGTTCGCAGCATACCCGGACTACTATCGCGGACGGGCACGAGTGGACCGAGTGACCCTTAAATATGCCGAGTCATCGGTAGCAGAGCTCCTGGCGGGGAACGTAGACGCACTCGGGTGGGCCGACCACGAGGATGCCATGGTCATTGCCGACGACCCTGAGTACTCGGTCTATTTCGGGATCTACCCGACCAACTACCTGGCCATCTTGTGGAATTGGCGCGTCAGCGCGCTTCGTGACCCCCAGGTGAGGCGAGCCCTCACCCTGGCCATCGATCGCCGGGAGCTGCACCGCTTGCTGGGCTTCCCGGACGAGACTCCCTACTTCGACGTGATCTTCAGGCGCCGCCAGTATCGTCGCGGAGAAGTTCCGCCACCGCTTCCACACGACCGGCCGGGAGCCGCCCGGCTCCTGGAGGGCGCCGGATGGGTGGACCTGGACGGGGACGGCATCAGAGAGCGAAATGGCGAGAGACTCTACTTCGAGCTGCTCGTCTCACCCGAGGAGGCGAAGGCGGCTGTGTTCGTCCAGCAGGAACTGACTGAGGTAGGAGTGGAAGTCGACGTGAACCAGCTGGCACTCAACATCGTACGCCGGCGAATCTCGCGAGGTGACTTCGACGCCGCGATCCGCTCGTTCCACATGGAGACTGGCGGTCGCTACGGCGCTGCGGCGCTCTACGGAACCGAATCTCTTCTGGGATACCAAAACAGTGAAGTAGCGCATCTCCTCGAAGCGGCGTCCAGTACGCCGAGCCCGGATTCCCTGGATGCGCTGTACCGGAGATTGTGGCCCCATTTCCAACGCGACCTGCCTATGACCCACCTGTCTCCGGGCGTCCAGGCTTTTGTGGTCCACCGGAGGATCCGCGGACTCGAGACCGGCAGCCGGGCAGCTCCTGTGGCCAACATGGAGTACTTGTGGATCGAAGAGGAGTAACGACGGCGACGCTGCCGCAACGTTGAGTCCACCAGCGCCAGCTCCTGGTCGGGCGCTTCTCTTTGATAGCCCGTTGATCCCCGCCCCCCGACCGGGGCTCCTTCACGTCCGTCTGAGGCGTGTCGCACGACGGCGGGTGGGATGCTGCGCCTCCTACACATTTGACAGGCGATCACCCTATTATTTATGATAAAATTGTCAGGTTTTCGTACCGTCGCACGATTCAAACAGGAGGTACCGCATGAAAGCCCGGGTTGCCACAGTGGTCTTGGCTGGCTTGTTCGTCACCACGACCGCACTCCAGGCGCAAGACAATCCGTGTGCCGCAACGGACCAGATCAAGAACGCGGAGAGCGCGGCACCGCTTTCCATCTCCGCGGATGCGACAATCATGGACGCGGAAGGAAACGTTCTCAGGGAGGGCACGAACGGGTGGACCTGCATGTCAAGCGAATTCGGTCCCATGTGTCTTGACGCGCCTTGGATGAATTGGCTGGAGGCTTACATGGGCAAGACGGAGCCGACGTTCACGAGGACCGGCTTTGGGTACATGCTCCAAGGCGGTGCCGAGGGCGGAAGCAATACCGATCCCTATGCGACCGAAGCGACGGCAGACAATGAATGGCTTCCACCCGGTGGTCCGCACATCATGGTTGTCGTGCCGGACGCTGCGGCGCTGGAAGGTCTGCCGGCTCACCCCGATGATGGCGGGCCGTGGGTGATGTATAGGGATACGCCCTACGCTCACATCATGGTGCCAGTCGAGGACTAGACGGTACCTGTAAGACAGAACACCTGGGCGCGGTCCTTAGAGGCAACCATCCCCTTCACGAGCGCCCGGTAATCTCGCCAGCGCGGCGGGATGCTGGGCGTTTTGGTTGGTTCGCATGGCGGCGGGCGGGTTGGTATTCTCAAGCTGCCTTAACCGCAAACTCCGCTCCGACTTGTTCGGGCCAGGCTCACTGTCTGGCCGTCACTCGCCTGTTGCCCTGAAGGAGGTGCATCAAATGAAACGCTTCGCGCAAATTCTGATTCTGGTTTGGGCTGTTGCCATCTTTCTCTTTTGGTTGAAGGCCAGTAATGATCTGGGTCAGCAACTCGCGGATATCCCGAGCGGTTTGGCGGCAGTGATCGTGGCAGTTGTAGCCGTCACGGGTTGGAGGACCTACGTCACGCGCAAGTACCCCAAATAGGCAGCCACTTCGGCTAAGCTGCCCAAGACATTCGGCTTGAGGGGGTTTGATGACACACGAAATTCCGCGCAGAGACTTCATGACCCTCTGTCTGTCCGGCGCTGCAGCCATCTCTGTTCTCCGACTCGACGCGGCCGGTGCGCAGTCCGCCCCGCTGGAGCGGACGGGGCCGGCAAAGACAGTGATTGTAATCGGAGCCGGACTAGCCGGGCTTGCGGCGGCCTATGAACTGACGCAGGCGGGCCACCAGGTAACGGTGTTCGAGGACCAACTGCGGCCCGGCGGGCGTGTCCGGACCCTGCGAGAAGCCTTCTCGGACGGGCTCTATGCCGAAGCCGGTGCCCGTATATTCTCAGACAGTTACCCGCGCCTCCTCCACTATGCCAAACTTCTTGATGTCCCCTTCGCTCCCATCCCTTCCGAGGCCTTCGCCTCGCTCTACTACTTGCGCGGGCAGCGCCTGACAGCAGCGGCCGGCGAGCCGGTTGACTGGCCCTACGATCTGAGCGCAGAGGAGCGCCAACTCGGTCCCTTCGGCATCCTGATGAAACACGTCTCCCCGGCGCTCGAAGAGATCGGTGACCCCAGCCTTCCCGATTGGCGGCTCGATCCGGCGAAGCACTACGACCAGAGCACGTTCAACGAATTCCTGCGCCGGCAGGGGGTTTCGAGCCAGGCCCTGGAGCTGCTGGCCCGGACCTTCTGGTTCGGCGAGGGAGCGGACACCACTTCGGCCTTGCAATACCTTGTGTCCTACCTGGCGACCTTCGTTCAGGGGCAGGGACTCTATGCTTTTCGCGGTGGGAACGACCTTCTGCCCCGGGCCCTGGCCGCCCGACTCCAGGACAAGATCCATTACGGCTCCCCGGTGATAAAGATCAATCACGGTCCGAAAGGCGTCGAGGCAGTGTTCCGGCGGGGTAGTGCCTACCAGACCGTGGAGGCGGAGCATTTGATATGTGCGGTGCCTTTCTCCCATCTCCGGCACATGGAAGTCAGCCCTCCCTTTGCCCCCGAGGAAGAAGCCGTGATTCAGGAGCTGGCGTACGCCAGTGTCGCCCGGATCTATTTGCAGGTGGCAAGCCGATTCTGGGAGAAGGAAAAGGTCAGCGGCAGCGCCTATACAGACCTGCCCATTATGGAGGTGGTGGAGGAGCCGTTCCCCCGGCCGGAGCCCCCCACCCCCCGCGCAATCCTGGGGGCCTTTGTGCAGGGGCCCGAGGCGCACCGCGTGGGGGGGATGGAGGCGGGCGAACGAATCGAGTTTGCGCTCGAGCACATGGAGAGGGTCCACCCTGGACTCCGCCGGTACGTGGAAGGGGGCACCTCGAAGTTCTGGGGGCACGGGGGCTATTCGCAGTTCGCCCCCGGTCAGATGACCTCCTGGCTCCCGCTGGCCGTACGCCCGGAAGGCCCCCTGCATTTCGCCGGAGAACACACCTCGCGGCTGGCCGGCACCATGGAAGGCGCGCTCGAGTCCGGTCAGCGCGCGGCGCAAGAGGTAAACGAGGCTCCCTGAAAGAGCGCCCGCGCGCCCGCGCGCTTCTCGTTGATAGCCCGTTGATCCAAGCCCGTACCCTCCCGGTATGGACAACCAAGAGGCAAGGATCAGGGACCTTCTCTTGCGGGCCAGGGACCTGGAAGCGGAGGCGGTGGAGTTGAGGGGAGGTTGTCGTGCGCCCTAAGGAGTATCCAGAACGCCTACGATCCCAAGAATAGACAGGAGCAGGCACCCCAGAACGGCCAGTATCAACAGACCGTGGAGGGGCCACAGTATTAGACGATGGTGCTTCTCCGCAGTTGGCGGATCAAACCCCAGATCCGTCTCCATTCTCTGGATACCATCCACAGCACGGTCCACGCCGTCGTGTAGCCCACGCATGTGGACGAGAAGCAATGCTCCGACAAGAGCGGCCCCAAGCGACACCCAAGGTAGAAGCGGAGTGTCATCGACGAGCCCGATCATGGCCACGGTGATACCCAAGAAGGCCAGCGGAAGCTGCCACAGCCGTCTGCTGTACTCGTGGGACCGAGCGTTTAGTTCACGAAGTTGCGCAATCAGCGCGTCCTCTGTGGGCCTCCGTTTCGCGGGTAGGTGCGACGGCTCCTCTGCTTCCACTGCCACGACCTCTTCTCCGGTCTTCACTTGATTGCCTGCGGCTTCTGACCTGCCCCCAAGAGTGGTACCACTTGTTAAGTTAGTCTGGCCGCAACTGCGGTGCCCCCCGATTCTGCTCCATTAGGCGTGCGAATTCAGGGGTCCGATCCGGCCCTGGGTGAAGTCGCCACCGGTTCGAAACTCAGCCGGCGGCAGTTGCCCCAACGCGCTGTGGGGCCTGTGGTTGTTGTAGTCCATTCTCCATGCCTCGAGCGTGCGTATCGCGTCCTCAAGATCCCCAAACCAATGTTGCGATAGGCACTCTCGCCTCAAGGTCCCGTGGAACGCCTCCACGTGGGCATTGTCGGTGGGTTTGCCTGGTCTGCTGAAGTCGAGTGCGACACCGTTCCAGTACGCCCAGTGGTCCAGCGCCCTGGATGTGAACTCCGTTCCGTTGTCTACGTTGATGCGCTCCGGAAACTTCCGCACGCTTCCAAGCTCCGACAGAATGTCCGCCACGTCGACCCCACGGAAACTCCGACGTGGGACGAGGGCCAGGCACTCCCGCGTGTGTACATCCATCACCGATAGGATCCGGACTGACCGACCGCTCTCGAGCGTATCGTGAATGAAATCCATCGCCCATCGCTCATTCGCTTCCTTCGGCGGTGTTGATTGGATCCGGGTCGCCGCACTCTTCCGACGCTTCGGGCGCCGAGGCTTCAGTGTAAGCCCTTCCTCCGTGTACAGCCGATAGACTCGCTTGTGGTTCACCCGCCAGCCCTCGCGCCGAAGCAGCACGTGGATCTGTCGGTACCCGGATCGGACCCGGACTCCAGCCAACTCGCGAATCCTCTTCCTCAAGGCGTCCTGTGACGGCCGGACACTGCGGTAGCGGACCGTCGAGCGGGACACGTCGAGCGCCCGGCACGCCCGGCGCTCCGATAGCTGATACGCTACCCTCGCCCACTCCACGGCCACTCGCCGCTGTGCCGGCCTCAGAAGTTTTTTCGGAGTGTCTCCTGCAGAATCGACTTGTCGAGACTCAGATCCGCTACCAGCCCTTTCAGTCGTCGATTCTCATCCTTGAGCTGCCTTAGCTCCCTCACCCCGAGGCTGCCGTAACGCTTCTTCCATCGGTAGAACGTCGCCTCGCTCACTCCCAGCTTCCGGCAAATCTCCGTGACGCGCGTCCCCGACTCCGCCTGCCGGAGCGCCATCACGATCTGCTCCTGGCTGAACTGGCTCTTCCGCATCCGTCCCTCCTCGCCCCACCTCGGGGCCCTTTGGAAGGACCAAATCTACCCCGCCATAGTGAGAGACGCCCTGGATCAGGTTTCGGGGAGCACAGCACCTAGGGCATCAGTAAACTCGGTGAGATAGAGTTGGAAGTTGGACCGCTCGCCTGCCTCCGCACCGGCCCACCGCTCGGTCAATGTTCGGAGATTGCCGACTACGCTCATCGGTACTCCCGCGCGCAATGGACAGGGTCGGCTGAGGCTGGCCCAGCTTGCTGCTCTCAAGGTGGGTGGCAACCGAATCCTACTGCTGCAGCATCTTTCTTGCCAGCAGATGACATGTCGTTGATCAGCGCCCGTACCCTCCCGGTATCGACGACCACGAGGAACGGATCAGGGAGCTGCTCCTGAGGATCAGGGACCTGGAGCAGGAGGCCGACGGGCTGAGAGTGGAACTGGGTCGGCTGGTGGCCGACGCGCTGCACGGCGCTAGGAGCGTCGAGGGTCAGGGCGGAGCGTCCGTTTCTCGCCGCCTAGAATCACCCTAGACGTCTTTCGGTGTTTATTCGGAATCCGTGTGTTGTAGGGTGGCACCCCGGTCGGCCGTTAGAACGCGCCTGACGCCTTCGTCAAAAAGAAGCACCCGGCGTGACGTACCGGCTGGACGCCGACGCAGACCACTGACGTGACAGTTGTCGTTACAGGTACGGGCAATGTCGAGAGGGGCACCTCTTCCCCCGACGCTGCCTGCCTTCAGGTCCGTCTCAGTTCCAATCGTCGTCGGAGCGCCGCTTCGGCCTTCTGTCGTCCTCCTCCTCCTCCTCCCCCCAGTCTTCTTCGTCGTCCAAGTCCTCCTCCTCCTCTTCCTCATCCCAGTCCTCTTCGTCGTCGAAGTCTCCCTCCTCCTCGACCGAGTCTTCGCCGTCGTCCTGCTGCAAGCTCCTGACGACCTCGTGCTCAGCATCGAGCAGCCCCTCAGCCCAGACGCTTGCGGCCATCGTTGACCTCCTGAAACGGGATATGCTGGGCGATTCGCCGCTTATTATAAGAACGCCGGCCCCGTGTCAAGAACCGGCGCAAAGGGTGGACTGGGACGGTTCCCAGGCAAGGTAGCTGCAGGGCTCGACGTTCTCGGCAGCAGGACCACAATTCGACCGTCGCCCCCCGAGGGGCGGGCGAAGCGACAAACGGAAACGGGGAAGCCACTGAAGACTTCCCCGCTCCGACGAGCCCAGCTCGGCTGGCTACCGAACGATAGCTGCAGGGTGCGAGTTCCTTGGCTCGCAGCTCCATGTCAGGGGTGCCGAGTGGCCCGCATCTCTACTGATGCGTTCAGAACACTCCCGTGTCAAGGGAGCATAGCCGAAGCGCCAGGCGTGGCGGCAGGCGCGGCTCTTAGTAGCCCCTCGCCGGCCGGTAAGCCGATCCATTGCTGTTCTAATGCAGAACGCTCCGCCCGCTCTACCTCGAGTCTGGCCCTCTCCTGCTCCAGCTCGGCCCGAAGATTCTCCAACTGTCTGTGGATCTCCTGACTGCCCTTTTCCCGCAGTGCGATACGGAGACCCAAGCCATGGACCGCGTACAGGGCCAGCAGCAACGCGGCCATCTCGTAGACCGGGTTGGGGGCAACGAGATTAAGGACGCCCGACGCCGCGGCAACGGCGGTGATCACTAGCAGGAACGAGAGGCTCACCGTGGGCATGGATCTTCGCTTCGATCAAGGTACTGCCGGCATTCGCCGCACTCGCTGCGAGTACCGTGCCAAGAGATAATGGCGAAGGATGGCCCTGTAATCGACTGTCGTTTAAGTAAATAGAGCGTTATGTCGAGCCGCGTGGTTTCCCCGGATTCCGTGGCGTCACAGCGTCATCTGTTGAGCAGCGGCTACAAGTCTAGGCGCGATCCTGCCCGCCGCCGTGCGAGCAAGCCGCAGGAGCGTCTCAGAGCTTCGCGAATGTTTGGCTGGGTCCGTTTGATCCCCCGTTAATGCCCCCCGACCGGGGCTCTTTCACGTCCGTCTGGGGCGTGTCGCCCGGATTCGTGCAAAACGTGGCGATGATTCCTGCCGATCGGGGTGTTGCGAGCGTGCGACACAGGTCGCCTTCAGGATTCGTCTATTTTCTTGCTACGTTGACAGTTACGCTCCTCGCGCGGCGAGCGCCGGAGATGGCCTCGGGGTTGCACACATTCCAGCTGGAGTAGAGCGTCCCGCGTTCTCGGGACGCCACCGGTCACGGAGAGTGCAGAAGGAGCGCGAAGGTAGAATGAGTACGCTATACGGCGCGGAGAGGATCGCAGGACGGCGCGAAGGGGTCGTTGGGAACGAGCTGGGTTCCGCTCTGCTGATCGTGCTGGTGACCCTCGTAGGCCTCACGGCCCTGGCGGCGGCCGGGATGATGCTCACGGAGACGGAATTGCGCGCCAGCCAGAACCACGAGGCGGGCACGAAAGCCTTTTACGCTGCGGATGCAGGCCTGCAGCAGTACCTGGGCATGAGATATGGAGTGACCACGGACACGTTCACGTATGCCTCCGGATCAGCCGTCGTGCAGGCCGAAAAGCTCCTCGACCTCCCAGTCGACCGCGTGCTGTACAGGGTGCGCTCCGTGTCGACCTACACACCACCGGAGGGTGGCACGGCGACCCGCACGATCTCACGACTGGCCCTGTACAATGCTGGCACGGTGACCGCGAAGGCGTCCTTCGCCGCCGGCGCCGGACTGCAGAAGAGCGGTGGCTCGGGAACGATCTCGGGGGCAGACTACGCTACGTCGGGCAACCCCAACTGCCCGAACTCGCCGGCGGACACGGTGGCGGGAGTGGCAGTTCCGCCGAGCGGCTACACGCAGAGCGGCGGAAACCTCGTTCCCGATGGTGACCCAGAAGTATACGAGGCTTCGTCAAGCATCGCGCTCCTGGAGGAAACTGGCATTCCCTGGGAGAAGATTGTGAACGAGGGACTGGTGGCGCCCGACTACACGATTCCGCCGGACACCTGGCCTCTTGCCGGCTCCTATGGCTCGGACGAGTGGCCGGTGATCTATGTGGACGGAAGTATCGATGTGAACCCGGACCAGAGCGGCCATGGCACCATCATCGTGCGCAACAACCTGACCCTAGGCGGGGATTTCCAGTGGAATGGACTCCTCCTCGTTGGCGGTTACCTCACGAGCAACGGATTCCAGACGATCGAGGGAGCCACGATCACCGGACTCAACGAGCTGCTGGGTGAGTCGACGCCGAGCTCGGACCTCGGTAACGGGAACAAAGAGTTCAAGTACCATTCCTGCTACCTGACGATGGCATCCAGGGCAGCGTTTGGAGGGCTCTCGGAGGTGCCGGGTAGCTGGTTCGAGCGCTGGCAGTAAGAGACCGCAGTAGACTGTCCGTCGCCGCTTCGCTTTGATACCCCGTTGATCCGTGCCCGTACCCTCCCGGTATGGACGACCTGGAGGCGAGGATCAGGGAGCTGCTCTCGCGGGCCCGGGACTACGAGCAGCGGGCCGTTGACCTGCCCCCAAGAGTGGTACCACAAGCTAAGTTAGTCTGGCCGCAACCCTCCGTACTGATCCGGGTCCCTGGAGTACGGGCCGTCTGAGCCACGCTCGAGCGGGCCGAATCGCCTGCGGAGCGGGTGGCCGGTAGCCCAGCGAGCTGTGCGGCCGGATCGTATTGTACTCCCTG
>Ga0255057_10000157_pt1 | contig 38854 bp, 34 predicted proteins | sample Cases_109_6_MG_FD_189022 | JGI IMG/M metagenome (GOLD analysis project Ga0255057, IMG submission 189022) | Seawater microbial communities from Amundsen Gulf, Northwest Territories, Canada - Cases_109_6 | ecosystem: Environmental > Aquatic > Marine > Gulf | place: Canada: Northwest Territories... | reverse complement strand
CGTGACGACCACGGTTCCTGAGGTGACGACCACGGTTCCTGAGGTGACGACCACGGTTCCTGAGGTGACGACCACGGTTCCTGAGACGACGACGTCTGTTCCTGAGACGACTTCAACGTCCGCCGAGGTTCTGCCGACTTCGATCACAGCGGCACCGTCAACCACGGCTGAGGTCGACCCGATCGATACCTTGCCTTTCACCGGAGTGGAGAGTGGGACACCGGCACTGCTGGCTCTTGCGTTGATCGCGATCGGAGCCCTTGCTCTGGTAGCTACGCGGAAGGTTGAGGACTAAAGGAATGCTCGGGTTTTCAGTCTTCCTGGTGGGCGCAGGCCTTCTGCTAGTGAATCACTATCGGAGGCATGGCGAAGCCTGACCTTGACTGTCAATAGGTAGAGCGAAATCCCGGGATTAACCTCCCGGGGTTTCCTTATGAATTACTCACAATCAGTCGCCTATCTAGACCGCCATATTGGTCACGGCGTCAAGCCCGGCCTGTCTCGAATGAAGGAGCTCCTCGAGATGATGGGTCGACCCGAGGAGGGTTACCCGATCATCCACGTGGCCGGCACCAACGGGAAAACGTCTACGTCGCGCATGGCCAGCTTGATCCTGGTTGGACATGGGCTGACGACAGGCACCTACACGTCGCCTCATCTTCAGAAAATCGAAGAGAGATTCGCAATCAACGGTCGATCCGCCACCGAAGAGGAATTTGCCCTTGCCGTGCAGGATGTGGCTGCATTCGCCGATATCCGAGAAGCAAATGAAGCTGATCCCAACACGTATTTCGAGCTTGCCACTGCAAGCGCTTTCGCCTTTTTCGCCGAACAGGCGGTGAACGCTTTGGTCCTAGAGGTCGGCCTCGGTGGTCGCCTCGACGCGACCAATGTGGTTGATGCCGAGGTATGTGTTGTCACCTCGATCGGCGTCGACCACACCGAATATCTCGGTGTTGACATCGCCACCATCGCCGGAGAGAAACTGGCGATCGCCGGGGCAAATTCAATCCTGGTGACAGGGCCGCTTCCGGACGATGCCCTTGACGCCGCTATCGGCAGGAGCCGGGACCTCGGGATTCAACACCGCCAGTTCGGCGTCGACTACTCGATCGGTGAGGTCACCCGAGGTGTCGGTGGCTGGCTAGCGACGATTGATGGGGCTGAAGACACCTATGAGGATATTTTTCTTCCTCTTCACGGTAGGTTCCAGGTGACCAACCTGGCCACGGCGATTGCATCAGCCGAAGCCTTGCTGGGCGACAAACTCGACGAGGACACCCTAAGGGATGCGGCGTCGGCGGTTGTCATTCCTGGTCGTCTCGAGGCCCTGGGATCCAATCCCCGAATCATGGTGGACGGTGCCCACAATGCTGACGGCGTCGCTACGTTGGTCGAGGCGTTACGTGAGGAGTTCCCTACGACCCGGTGGCAGCTGATATTGGGTGTCATGGGTGACAAGAACGTAGAACTGATGGTTGAACGTCTGGCTCCGCTCGTCGACGGGGTGATCGCGACGGGCGTTGACAACATGCGTGCCGTTCCGCCCATTGAGCTTGCCGAGCGCGTGACCGGCATCGTCGAAACGCCGGTCACGGTCGGAGATACAGTCGAGCACGCGATCGACATGGCACGGGCTGAAGCAGGACCCGATGGGGCTGTCCTGATCACTGGCTCCCTCTATCTGGTGGGGGAGGCTCGCGACATCCTTGTCGACTGACTTCGCCCAATCTCGCAGCCTCCGATAGCGTTGTGACCCCTATGTCGTCAGAAAACACATTCATCATGGTCAAACCCGATGGGGTAGCGCGGGGCCTCGTCGGCGAAGTAATTTCTCGCTTTGAACGCAAGGGTCTCCGTCTGGAACGGATTCGTAGGTTGCAGATCGATGAAGCACTTGCCCGTCGTCACTACGCAGAGCATGTGGAAAAACCATTCTTCCCTGAGCTTCTCGAATTCATCACCTCTGGCCCTGTGGTCGCCATGGAGTGGTCGGGCGAAGAGGCAGTCTCTGTCAGTCGGACCCTGGTGGGTGCCACCGATCCGAAAGAGGCTGATGTCGGAACGATTCGTGGCGATCTCGGTCTGGCCGTGACTCACAACCTGGTCCATGGCTCAGACAGCCCGGAAAGTGCTGCTCGAGAGCTCGGCATCTTTTTCGACCAGAGCCACTAGCGCCAAGTGAGATTCCTGATCGCACAAATGTGCGAGGACATCTACAATTCTCTGGTCCGCCCGGGAGTCATTCTCAGCCATGGCTGAAACTCTTTTTTCTTTTGCAGGCCAAGACATGGCCATCGATCTCGGCACCGCAAACACGCTCGTCTATGTGCGTGGTGGCGGCATCGTGCTCAATGAACCGTCCGTGGTCGCCATCAACTCCCAAAACAGCAAGGCGCTAGCGGTCGGCATGGAAGCCAAGCGCATGATTGGTCGTACCCCTTCGCATATCACCGCGATCCGCCCGCTCCGTGACGGGGTCATTGCTGACTTCGACATCACCGAGAAGATGTTGCGCTATTTCATCCAGAAGGTCCACCGTCGCAGATGGGCTCGACCCCGAATCGTTGTTTGTGTCCCGTCGGGGATCACCCCTGTCGAACGGCGTGCGGTGGAGGAGGCTGCCTATCACGCAGGCGCCCGGCGCGCCTACACCATCGAAGAACCAATGGCGGCGGCTATTGGGTCCGGTCTTCCCATCGGTGAGCCGTCTGGTTCGATGGTTGTCGATATCGGTGGAGGGACCACCGAAGTAGCTGTGATCTCTCTTGGGGGAATTGTCGTGTCGCGGTCGATTCGGGTGGGTGGTGACGAGTTGGACACGGCGATCATCGACTGGATCAAGAAGGAACACAATGTCCTGGTTGGCGAGAGAACTGCTGAGCAGCTCAAGCTGGCGGTTGGTTCAGCTTGGCCTTATGCAGAGGAGCCTTCTGCTGAGGTGAGAGGTCGGGACCTTGTGAGCGGGCTTCCTAAGACAATTCTGCTTTCCAGCCCGGAAATCAGAGAGGGCATTGAGGAGCCGACTCAGGCGATAGTTGATGCTGTCAAGTACACCCTCGACAAGACACCGCCGGAGCTCGCTGCCGACATTGTCGAACGAGGCATTGTGCTCACTGGGGGAGGAGCACTGTTGGTTGGGATAGACCATCGTCTAGCCCATGAGACGGGGATGCCCATTGTGACCGCAGCGAATCCGCTGCACTCGGTGGTGCTCGGCTCGGGGAAGTGTCTGGAGGAGTTCGATGCCCTGCATTCAGTGCTGGCGTCATCGGCTCGCCCATGACCCTCCCAACCCGTCTCCATCATGCTCAATAACGAGCCACGCGGCCGCATTCTCTCAACGCTGGTCACTCTCGTGGTCATCGGTGTCTTGTTGATGACGTTCGACGTCCGGCTCGATGGTGGTGGAGTAGTCGGTGTTCTGAGGACTGGAACACAGACACTCGTCTCCCCACTCCAGAAAGCTGCCGCTGTGGTGGTGAATCCGGTCGCCGACGCAGTGGATTCGTTGAGCAACATGGCTGGCTTGCGAGAGGAGAACGCTGCCTTGCGGAATGAGAACGCTGAGCTGCTCGCCTCAATCATCCTTGTTCAGGACCAATTGGCCCGTCTCGAACTGCTGGAGCAGCTTTACGACCTCGAAACGGCAGGGGACGAATTGGGACGAACCGTGGCCAACGTCATTGGTCGCCCCGATGCATTTGATGCTGCCCTCATAATCAACAAGGGCACTTCCGATGGGGTGGCAATCGGGCAACCCGTGGTCGATGCCAACGGCTATGTGGTGGGAACTGTCAAAAACGTCACCGGTGGCAGCGCCACCATCGTGCCCATCACCGCCAATAGGCAGGCCCTCACTGTGATGGTCGGCAATCAAATTGGGACTCTGCTGGCTCAGCCGAATTCACATCTGATGAGACTGGAGGTGCTTGACGCGCGAGATCCGGTGCTTGCCGACGACCGAGTCCTCACATCCGCGGTGTCAGCTAACTACCCAGCGGGGCTTCCTGTCGGCATTGTGATCGAGGATGCTGCTCCGTCGATCGACTCCCTGAGAACGTTCGTTGACCCCTTTGTCGATCCCGACACACTCCGTCTCGTCGTTGTCCTGGCGTGGCCACCCGATCCGGTGAGTGTGACCGAGGACGACACAGCCATACCGGTTGAATCCACCACCACGACCGAAACTTCGACAACCACCACCACACTCGGGGGTGGCGGCTGATGCGGCTTCCAAAGGCGCTGATCGTCGCCATGATCCTCGTAGCGGCTGTGGTGGTTCAGACAACTCTTTTTGGCCAAGTGCGGATTATCTCTCCAGATCTCGTGATGCTGATGGTGATCCTGCTTGCACTTACACGGATTCGGCCCGAAATCGTTCTGGCGACAGCTTTCCTCGCTGGTTTGCTCATAGACCTGCTCGGGTCATCTCTCCTCGGCTTGCGTGCCGTTGTTTTCACCTTCGTTGCCTACGCGGCGCTGCGGACCCGTGAGCGTGCCGAAATCGGACGATATGCCACCGCGCTCTGGGCTGGTGTCCTCAGTCTTTTCGGCGTGCTTCTGCTGGTCCTGGTTGGCACTTTGTTTGGTCAAAGCAGCCTGCTGGGGCCCGATGTGGTGACTCGGATCATGGTGGTGCCGGTTGCGAATCTCTTTCTTGCTGCTCTTCTTGCTCCGCTTTTTGTGCGTGTGGTCGATGGTGACACGATGGCCTTGAGGTTCTCATGAGATTCGGAGTCAGGCTCTCGGTCTTGGGACTGGTTTTCATAGCCCTTTTCTCGGTCGTGGGGCTCCGGCTCTGGTCCGTGCAAGTCGCTCAGGGCCCTGCGATCGCTCAGGCCGCCGAAGAACAGACCTGGATTCAGAAGACCACCCATGCCCCGCGCGGCGACATCAGGGATCGCAACGGAACACTTCTTGTCACCAGTCGAATGGTGCCGGCAGTGGAGATCGATCGGACCTTCGTTCAACCCGACCAGAGGTTGGGCCTGGTGCAACGGCTCTCGGCGCTCCTCGCCATCGACCCTCTGGTGCTCGATCAGATGTACGAAGACGCTGAGATCAATGGGAGCTTCCAAGTTGCAACCGTCTCCAACGAGATTGCCTATCAAATCAACGAGCAGCTTGATGAATTGCCGGGTGTCGAAATTGTCAAGGTGCCGGAGCGTGTCTACCTCTCAGGCCCGACCCTGGCCCACGTTGTCGGTCATCTTGGTCTCCCTGACGAGACGGATCTCGAACAGAACCCTGACCTTGCCCCGGACATTCGTATCGGCAAGCTCGGCGTGGAGAGCGTCTATGACGACTTCCTCCAAGGTACCTCAGGCGTCCTCGAATATCGAGTGCGTCGAGCAGAGATCATCGACCAGCGACCGCCCGTCGAGCCTCGACCAGGAAACTCTCTGGAGCTGACAATCGACGTCGAACTCCAACAATTGGTTGAGCTTGCACTCGAAGAGGGGATTGCTCTCTCGAACGCTGTCAAGGTGGTTCAGAGGGCAGAGGGGGAAGATATCTTCTCCGAGACAACAAACGCCGCGGCAGTCGTTCTCGATCCTCAGACCTTTGAAGTGCTGGCAATCGCCTCCGTGCCCGACTTCGATCCTCAGTTGTTTGTGGCGGGTATCGATTCCGATACGTTTGCTCAGCTCAACGATTCCCAGGCCTTCAACAATCTCGCGATAAGTGGTCAATATCCCCCCGCTTCCACCTTCAAGGCGATCACCTACACCGTCATCGAGCATGAGAACCTTCCATTCCCCGCTGAGATAGAGGGCGTCAATTCTGCCGATCGCTTGATCCATTGTGATGGTCAATTGGTTCTTCCAGAATTGGCCGACGGATCCGCCCAGATCAAGCGTGATTGGTATTACCCAGGGAATATTGGATGGCGTGACATCCACGGAGCGCTTGAGAATTCATGCAACATCTACTTCTGGTCGGTTGCTCTCGGTACCTGGCAGGCATATCAAGGGACCCAACAGGAGAACGTGATTCAGGACTGGGCCAAAGATCTTGGTTATGGGTCGGAGACCGGTATCGACCTGAGCAACGAAGCTGCCGGCATAGTCCCGACACGAGAGCTCTTCGAAGAGTGGAAGGCATTTCAGGAAGAGAATCCCGATCAGCCACCACGTCTCGACCCGTCGCGTCTCGAGTTGGGCAGCCCTTTCCTCGGTGGAGATCTGATGGACTTCGCCATCGGGCAGGGCGCCTTCACGGCAACACCCCTTCAGGTAGCCACTTCGTATGCAGTTCTCGTCAATGGTGGAACAGTCAAAGAGCCGCGGGTTGTGGCCCGCATCATCAGCCCAGATGGAGATCTGGTTCGCTCGATCGACCCGCCAACCGTTGCGACTCTTCCCATGAGCGAGGCGACCCGGAGGGAGTTGTTGGTTGACCTTGGCCGGGTGGTCAGCAGCGGGACGGCCCGGGCTGCCTTCGCCGATTTCGGGCCCGGGCTCGAGCAAGTGGGTGGCAAGACCGGCACTGGTCAGACTTCGGCGAATCGCGACAACCACGCCTGGTTCGTCGGTATTGCTCCGATAGACAATCCGAAATATGTGGTGGTGGTTCTTGTCGAAGAAGGTGGATCTGGCGGACGTATCGCCGCACCAGTGGCCCGTCACATCCTCCAATATCTGATGGGAAACGAGGCGACGCCGATCGTCGAAGGTGAGGAAGCGGACTGATGACCGTTCTCGCCCGCATGCGCGAAGTGGCTGTTCATCGGCGTAACAACAGGTCCGACTGGATTCTCCTTGGGACGATTGTCGCCTTGTCCGCTTTTGGACTGCTGATGATCTACTCGGCCACCAGATCTTCGGGCACGTTTTCGATGGAACGTCAGATGGTTTTCGTGGCCGCCGGATTGATCATCTTCATGCTGGCCTCCAACATCGATTACAGAGAGTTTCGAGGCATCGTCCCGTTTGTCTCGGCTCTCATCCTTCTGCTTCTTCTGGCAGTGTTCTTGTTCGATCCGGTGAACAATGTGAATCGCTGGATACCCCTTGGCCTCTTCAACCTACAGCCGGCGGAGTTTGCCAAAGTGGTGGTGATCGTGGTGCTTGCCGGTTTGCTCGCTCCGTCAATTCCGGAACGGGACGAGATTGGCGCCCGCAGCCTCACGTGGAAGAAGGTCGGCCAGGCGGTGCTTGTGGTTGCCGTGCCTGCGGTTCTCATCCTGCGGGAGCCTGACCTGGGAACGACCATGGTCTTCGGGTTCATTCTCTTTTCGATGCTTTTCGTTGCAGGGGCCACCTGGAGACAGATGGTTGCCCTCGTCACATCGGCCGTCGTCGGCATGGCCGCTGTGCTCAGGCTCGAGCTTCTCAGCGAGTATCAGATGAATCGAATCGAGGTCTTGTTCAAACCTGGCACCGATCCGCAGGGGATCGGATACCAGCTCCGACAATCAAAGAGCGCCATCGGTTCCGGCCAGCTCTTTGGCAAGGGTCTTTTCGAGGAGGGCACCCTGACCGCCTTTGAGTACGTGCCCGAACAGGAGACCGACTTCATCTTCACCGCAGTTGGTGAGCAACTTGGCTTCGTCGGGGGTCTGCTGGTGTTGGCCGTGTTTGCGATTCTGGTCTGGCGCCTTCTCGTGATAGCAGCCAATGCGCGCGATCGGTTCGGCGCCCTCATCGCTGCCGGAATCTCGGCGATGATCATGTTCCACGTCGTTGTGAATGTGGGGATGACGGTTGGGATCATGCCCGTGACCGGACTCCCCCTGCCGTTTCTCAGCCAGGGCGGTTCGTTTTACATGGCGATGACACTCGCCCTGGGCATCGCCAACTCGGTGTGGTTGATGCGCACACCTGTGCCAGGCGAAAACCAGCTGACTTGATTTCGATTGTCACCGGTTTCGCCGCCGGGCTTCTTCATGTGTTCGTCGGCGTCGATCATCTCGCCGCTCTCGCCCCGATCGCGATGAGAGACCCGACTCAGGCGACCCTCACCGGAGCGAAATGGGGCCTTGGTCACGGCCTTGGAGTGGTCATCATCGGTGGGCTTGGTCTTGCGTTTCGGAGCGTCATCGACATCGACGCGGTATCTGCTTGGGCTGAGTTCGTGGTCGGGTTCATGCTCATAGCAATAGGCATCTGGGCGATCGTGAAGTCAAGAAGAGTCGATGTTCACCAGCATTCCCACGCCCACGAAGCAAGCGCCCACGACCATCTCCATGCCCACGAGTCAGAAGACACAACCCATCGGCATGCGGCACTGGGAGTTGGTCTTCTGCATGGGATGGCCGGTTCTGGACATCTCTTTGGGGTGTTTCCCGCGTTGGCTTTGCCAACGGGCCAGGCTGTCCTTTACCTCTTGGCCTATCTGGTTGCGGCCGTAGGAGGTATGGCTGGTTTTGGGTTCTTCATCGGGCGAATCTCTCGAAGTGGCGGACCGGAGCGTGTGACCAGGTTGATGGCTGGCTCTGGAGTCGTAGCCATTGTGGTCGGCCTGTTCTGGCTCTTTCTCTGAGTCTGGCGACGTTGTCCGTGGCCTGTCTTACAAATGATTGCCACGTCTCTCCGCCCCTTGACGCCGCTCGCGGCGTCCTCCGCCTTGACGCACCTTCGGGTGCGTCTTCGTTGTGCGTCCTTGCGAATCGAGCGCCGATGACTCGGAGATACGTTGGCACCATTTGTGCGACACACCACTAGCCTCGCCCACGATGTATCGACGGAGCACAGAGGGGTGGATCGAGGTCATTTGCGGGCCGATGTTCTCCGGCAAGAGCGAGGAACTCATTCGCAGGGTGACTCGCTCGAAGATCGCGAGAATCCCGGTCCAGGTTTTCAAACCCAAACTCGACAATCGCTTCTCGGACGAGGAAGTGGTGTCTCACTCTTCGCTCAGAGTCAGTGCCGAGCCGGTGGCGGATTCTCTTGAGATGTTGCGTGCCATCAAAGATGCGACAGAGGTGATTGGAGTCGACGAAGCCCAATTCTTCGATGTTGGCATTGTTGAAATCGTCGACAATCTGGCTGCCAAGGGCAAGCAGGTGATCATTGCCGGTCTGGACACCGACTATCTACGTCGGCCATTCGAGCCGGTTCCCATGTTGTGCGATCGGGCAGAGTATGTGACAAAGATGCTTGCAGTTTGTCACCGATGTGGCGGCCCCGGGATGTACACCCAACGCATCGTTCATTCCGATGACCTTGTGGTGCTCGGAGCTACCGACGCCTACGAGGCACGTTGTCGGATGTGTTATGACCCGGGCGAGGCCCAGCAACCACCACTCGGTTTGAATGGTGGATAGGTGCAGCCTCCATCGTCTGTTAGCCTGACGATTGTCCGTCGGACGCCAGATTCCTTTTCTTTCGGAGGGTCATCAATGATGACCACTGCCAGATTCCGGTCGTTTCTCTTGACCGTCATAGATCTTCACCACGACCGCCGTTTGGGGCGGTCAGGCGGCGTCAGGCTGACCCCAGCCTTTGCGGGATGGACCCCTTCCAGGATGCAGGGACCTTCCACCCGCCAACCACCGAGTTTGCAGAGGAGTGAATTCACATGGCTCTATTCCGTAAGAAGGGCCCAGAAATCGTACGCAGGTCCTCATCCGAGGGGACTATCGAGGAACGCAAAACCCTTCGAGTAAGGGGACAGAAGGTCGAGGTAACGCGGCTCGAAGCAGCTCAGACCAAGACCAAGCATGACCGTCGAAAGTCGCGATCGAAAGGCGGCGGCTCGTCCAGGTCGCGAAACGGCGTTGCCACCTCGCGAACTCGCTCCCGCCGACCGATCGACGATGAAATCATCCTTCCGGACGAATCGGCTCGGAAGCAGATGTTGGTCAGCGTCAACTCTCATCAAACCCAGATTGTGATGCTGGAAGGTCCGGTCTTGGTCGAGCACTACGTAGCCCGCGACGCATCACACACTCTGGCAGGCAACATCTATCTGGCGACTACGAGGAACGTGCTTCCCGGCATGGAGGCAGCTTTCCTCGATTTTGGGGTCTCCAAGAACGGGGTGCTCTATGCATCCGACGTTGCCAATCCTGGCAAGAACGGCGGTCGCAGTCATCGCCGAATCGAACAGATCCTCCAGGAGGGTGACGAAGTTCTCGTCCAGGTCACCAAAGATGCCATGGGTGCCAAAGGCGCACGGCTCACTGGGATGCCCTCGCTCCCCGGCCGGTACCTGGTCTTGGTACCGGACTCGGATAACGTCGGAATCAGCCGTCGACTGCCCGATGAGGATCGATCCCGGCTACGCGAAGTCATCAACAAGGTGCGCCCCTCCGGGTTTGGTGTCATTGTTCGCACGGCGGCCCTTCACGCCAACGCAGAAGAACTGGCGGCGGACATATCACGTCTGCTCAAGGACTGGGAGAAAATCCAGTCGGCGGCGGATGCTGGAGGTGCCCCCAGATTGGTACACGAGGAGCCTGAACTTCTCATCAAAGTCATCCGTGAGCACTTCACTGCCGACTTCCGCAAACTTCTCATCGATGACAAACGTGCTTATGACGTCGTATTGAAATATCTGCAAGGGACAGCGCCTGACCTGGTCTCCAAGGTGAATCTCTACGAGGATTCGATTCCGTTGTTCGATCGTTATCACGTCGACGATCAACTGAAGAAGGCGCTTGATCGAAAGGTGTTCCTGCCTTCCGGAGGTCACCTCGTGATCGATCGGACCGAGGCTCTCACTGTGATCGATGTGAACACAGGCAAGTTCGTCGGCTCGAGCACTCTCGAAGAGACGGTACTTCACAACAATGTTGAGGCGGCCGAGGAGATCGCCCGACAGCTTCGGCTTCGTGATATCGGTGGAATCATCGTGATCGATTTCATCGATATGGAGACCATTGACAATCAACAGAAGGTGCTGCGTCGTCTCAAGGAAACGCTGGCGAAGGACAAGACTCGCACCCAGGTGTTCGAGGTTTCGCACCTCGGTCTGGTGGAGATGACCAGAAAAAACGTCTCAGCAGGTCTTCTGGAGCAGTTCTCACACAAATGTGAGCATTGTTCCGGTCGTGGTGTGATAGTCGACGAATCCTTCGGACCCAATCCGGCGCCGGTGGCCAATGCCGAGGCAGAGGTCTAGATCTGGTGGCCCTTCTTGTAGACCGCTTTGGCTCAGGGTCGCGGACGAAGTAGCATTTAGCCCCGATTCCCCCTTTTCGAAGAGGTTTTTCATGTACGCCATTATCCGCACAGGCGGCAAACAAGCAAAGGTGCAATCGGGAGACGTGATCGATATCGAGCGGGTCAAGACCGATGACGAGGAGCTCACGTTCGCCCCCCTCCTTGTCGTGGACGACAAAGGTACTGCGGTGTCCGACAGGACTCTTTTGAGTAAGGCAATCGTCACCGCAAAAGTGCTTGGGGAAACCGCAGGCCCCAAGATCGATATCTTCAAGTACAAAAACAAGACCGGATACCGCCGTCGGCAAGGTCATCGCCAAAAGTACACACGTATCGAGATCACCGGGATCACAATCCCTGGCGGAGCCAAGAAATCCGCTGCAAAAAAGGTTGAACTTGCAGCCTCAGAGGAGGAATAGAAATGTCCAAAACGAAGGCCGGCGGTTCCTCCAAGAACGGCCGCGACTCAGCGGGGAGGCGTCTCGGCGCCAAGGTATTCGATGGTGAAGTAGTCAACTCCGGCGCCATCCTCGTTCGTCAACGTGGTACCCATATCCATCCGGGGGAAAACGTCGACAAGGGTAAAGATGACACCCTCTTCGCCACTTCGTCGGGCACCGTCAAATACGGCGTCCGCAACAAACGTCGTCTGGTCTCGGTCAACCCCGAGTAATCACCCTCAGCTTGTGCAGCGACCTACGTGCTCGCACAAGTAAGTTCCACCCCGTGTTTGTAGACCGGGTTCGTGTCAGCCTCCGCGCCGGTGACGGCGGTGCAGGGGTTGTCTCGTTTGTGAGGGCAAAAGGAAGGCCAAAAGGCAAGCCGGTTGGCGGAAACGGTGGAGTCGGGGGTTCCGTCGTTCTTCGAGCAGACTCCTCTGTTGCCACTCTGCTCCGCTACAGGCGAAACCCTCACAATAAGGCAGGCAACGGCACTCACGGTGAGGGTGATCTGCGTCATGGGCGAAGCGGGGAAGACCTTGTTCTCCCGGTGCCACTCGGCACTGTTGTCACCGATGGCTCCGGCGAGATGATTGCTGACCTTGTTGAGGACGGCCAGGAGGTCGAAGCAGTACGTGGAGGGCGGGGAGGGCTGGGAAATGCCGCTTTTGTTGGCCCCAACAACCGTGCTCCGGCCCTTGCGGAACAGGGAGAGTACGGACGAGAGGAGTGGTTCATCCTGGAATTGAAACTTCTCGCTGACGCGGCACTGATCGGCTTTCCCAACGCGGGAAAGTCGACGCTCATCTCCAAAGTGTCGGCAGCGAAACCCAAGATCGCCGACTACCCCTTCACCACACTGGAGCCCAATCTCGGTGTTGTAACCGTAGATGGCAGGGAATTCGTGCTGGCAGACGTCCCTGGACTGATAGAAGGAGCAGCCGAGGGCAAAGGGCTCGGTCATGAGTTTCTTCGACACACCGAACGCGCCCGCGCACTGGTCTTTCTTCTCGACCCTGCTGAAACACAGACACACACACCGGCTGAGCAACTCGAGATCCTCTCCGGGGAGATCGCCCAATACTCACCAGAGCTTGCTGGTCGCCCACGGCTTGTGTTGATCAACAAGGCCGACCTTGGAGTTGTCGGAGACGTCGACGCAATCGCCCTCTCGGCAATGACCGGAGATGGGGTCGGTGATGCACTTCACGCCATCGCCGATCTTGTCGACCAGGCCGAACGAGAGGCCCCTACTCGCAGGGGCTATGTCTTATATCGACCGCTGGGACCGATGTTCGAGATCACGCGCGACGGCAACGTCTGGCGAGTAGAAGGAAGATCCGCAGAGCGTGCTGTCGGTTTTGCCGACCTCACCATGGACGAGGCCGCCGACATGGCGGCGACACGTCTGGCTGCCCTCGGAGTAGACGACGCCCTGACAGCAGCTGGGGCTGTCGAAGGAGACGAGGTTCACATCGGCGATCTTGCCTTTGAGTTCACCCTTGACTACGAAGAAGAGTGACGTCCCTCGTTTTCGAACCAAGGTTTGACTATCGCCGCCAGAGGTCTTTGGTGAATAGAACAAGGACAGGGAAGATCTCAAGCCGACCCACGATCATCAAACTGGACAGCAACCATTTGGCCATGTCGGGAAAATCAGCGTAATTGCCTGAGGGTCCAACACCTCCCAACCCGGGCCCGATGTTCCCGATCGAAGCGGCCGCCGCCGAAGCGGCGGTCACCAGATCGAGACCGTCTGCCGCCAAGTTGGCGTCGATGAAAGCGAGGAGAAACGTCGAGGTCATGAATAGGAACATGTAGAACAAGAAGTACGACTGAACTGCTTCGATGACCGGCTCGGTCACACGCTGGGGTCCGAACCGTGTGACGAATATGCCTCTGGGGTGGACCAATCGGCGCAGGTCTGCGTACGCGGCCTTGGAGAGAACCCCAATTCGGAAGGTCTTCATGCCACCGGCGGTTGATCCGGCCATGCCGCCGAGGAACATCAGACCAACGACCATGATCTGGAGCGCAGGTCTCCACAAGCTGAAGTCGGTGGATGCGAACCCGGTTGTTGTCACCAATGACACTGTGTTAAAGACCGCATTCCGAATCGCGTCCGAAGGTGGCGAGTCCTGAAAGAGGCCCCCGGCAACGATCACGATGGCACCGACCAAGATGAAGGTATACAGCTTGAATTCTGAATTCTTCCAATACTCCTGCGGCTTGCTCCATGCGCGGAAGTGAAGAGCGAAGGAGACACCTGCCACGAACATGAAGAAGGTGATCACCCATTTGGTGTAATCACTGAACAGCGCGATCGAGCTGGCCTCGGTGCCAAAGCCACCGGTTGACATCGTCGTCATCGAGTGGACCACCGCCTGGAATCCTGTCATGTCGCCAAGCCAGAGCAGAACCATCTCGATCAGAGTGATGACGACGTAGACCAGCCATAGTCGTTTGGCCGTCTCTTGGAATCGGGGGGTCAGGCGGTCGGGCGTCGGACCCGGTGACTCGGCTCTGGCCAATTGCATGCCGCCAGTGCCTAAGAGGGGGAGGATGGCCACGCCAAGGACGATGACACCCATTCCGCCGAGCCACTGTGTCATTGCCCGCCAGAATGAGATCCCATGGGGGAGCACTGACGGGTCGGCCAATATCGAGGCTCCGGTTGTTGTAAACCCGGACGCCGTCTCAAAGATGGCATTTGATATGTCTGGAATTGCCCCTGACAGCAGATAGGGGAGTGCGCCAAAAATGGAGAACACGAACCAGGCCAGTCCAACTGTCGCAAACCCTTGTTTGACTGTGATCGATTTTGGGCGTTGTACCAGGCGTCGAGAGGTGTAGCCAAAAGCGGCGGTGATAGCGGCGGATACCGAGATCCATATCGCGGTTTCGAATTCGGAGTAGAGCACCGAGACGATCGCCGACGCCACCATGGCTATGGCGACGAAGAGCAAAACCGATCCGAGGACAAAGGCCACGGTCTTGAGGAGCGTCAACGTTGGCCGACTGCCGGCTCGCTCGGTCTGCGTGGTCATACCATGAACAAGGCCACAGATTCTTTGATATCCCGGGGCAGTGAAAAGAAGATCACATGGTCGCCGGGTCGAATGACTGTGGATCCGTCGGGGACGAAGGTGGTGCCGTTCCTAGAGATACCGCCGATGATCACCCCAACCGGAAGTTCCAGATCAAGGAGGGTCTTGTTGCACGCCTTCGACTTGGCCTCAACTTCAACTTCGATCGCTTCGGCGTCGGTATCCGAAAAGGTTGCCACCTGTTCAACCTGACCAGCGCGCACAAAGCGAAGGATCGCCGATGCGGCCATCAGCCTCGACGAGACCGCGGCATCAATGCCGATACCGGAGAGGAGTCCGACGTAAGCGATCCGATTGAATCTTGCAATCACCATTCCTGCACCGCTCGCCTTGGCAACCAGACAACCGAGAAGGTTTACCTCGTCCCAGCCGGTCAGGCCAATGGCGACATCCTTGGGGCCCAGGTCGAGATCCCCGAGAACCTCAGGGTCCGTGGGGTCGCCGCAGATCACAAGGGCGTGAGAGTGTCGTGACGCGAGGACGCTGCAACGGTCCATGTCCTCGTCGACGATGACGACCGATAGTCCGGCATCAGTCATCTGATCGGCCGTCAGCTCAGCAAGACGGGTCCCTCCCATAATGATGACACGGTCGAGGTTGCGACGTGTCAGTCCCAGCAAGCGAATAGCATCTTCAACCCTGTCGTCAGTCGTCATCAACAAGGCGTGGTCGCCGGCTCGGACGAGAGTGTCACCATGGGCAACGATGGTTCGGCCGTCACGAACCAGAGCCGCTACGACCCACCCCCACTCGGCCTGGCGCCCCCTCAGCTCGCGCAACGGTCCGGCTGTGATGGTTGCGTTGGGAGCAACGATCCCACCAACCATCACGAGCTTGCCATCCGCAAACTGGATGAGCTCGGAGGCGCCACCTACACCGACTATGTCGACGAGCTCTTCAGCGGCGGTGGCCGAAGGGTCAATGACGACGTCCACACCCAAACGGTCAGCACCCTCTCGGATCTCGGAATCCTCGATCCGGGCGATCGTCGTTTTAGTCCCCAGCTCGGTGGCAGTGAAGCATGCGAGGACGTTGGCGCCGTCACTGTTGGAGACCGCAATCAGGAGGTCGGCTTTGGCGGCTCCTGCTTCCTCGAGGCTGTGTGCTGAGGCGCCGTTTCCACGGATCACCAGGGCGTCGATAGTTTCTTGAAGCTGTGCCGCCCGGCGTTCGTCGTCTTCGATGACTACTACGTCTTGTCCCTCCGACGACAGTCGCTCTGCCAAATAGGAACCGACGGCCCCGGCTCCCACGATGATTATTCGCATTTCCGCCTGATTTGTGTGGGCACAGAAGTTCCAGGCTAACCCTGACTGGTGGGAATCGGATGGCGAAGTTCGATGCAATCTGGCTCTGAAAACCAGGGTCCGTAGAATGAGCCTCCGATCCCGAGGAGAGCGATGGAATTTGAAGGTCCACAGGCGGTTGCAGAAGCACTTCGTGGCGCCGACTACTTGCCCGACGATCGCATCGCGCAGGTTGTTTTCCTTGCCGATCGATTGGGCAAACCGGTCCTGGTGGAGGGTCCGGCAGGTGTGGGTAAGACCGAGCTCGCCAAATCGATGGCCATTGTCACCGGACGTGATCTGATTCGCCTTCAGTGTTACGAGGGTCTCGACGAGGCCAAAGCGCTGTACGAATGGAACTACAAGAAGCAGCTGCTACGAATCCAATCCGATGTTGACCACGACTGGGACAGCATTTCTCACGACATCTTCTCCGAGGAGTTTCTGCTGACCAGGCCGCTGTTGGCGGCGATCCGTTCGCCCGACCCCGTGATCCTCCTCATCGACGAGGTTGATCGCGTGGAGATGGAGACCGAGGCCCTTCTCCTGGAAATCCTTTCCGACTTCCAAGTCTCGATCCCAGAGCTGGGGACGATGACTGCCCAAAGCCGGCCAATGGTGTTTCTCACATCCAACAACACCCGTGAGTTGAGTGAAGCCCTGAAGCGCCGTTGTCTTTTTCTGTACATCGACTACCCGGAACCTGAGCGTGAGACCGAGATCCTGAGTGCGCGGGTCCCCGGCCTGCCCGACCATCTTGCAAGCCAGGTGGCCAAGGTGGCGCGTTCGATCAGAAGCCTCGATCTGAAGAAGTCCCCTTCCGTCTCAGAAACAATCGACTGGGCTCGCACCCTGATCGCTCTCTCAGTCGAGGATATTGACGAGGCGGTTCTGAGCGACACACTTCACGTCCTCCTCAAGTATCAGACCGACATCGAGAAGGCGGCGAAGGAAATGACCTCAACGCCGGCAGACTAGAGACGCTCGGAGTGCCCTGATGTTCAGCATCATCACCGGCTTCATCGACGAACTGCGGGAGGCCGGAGTACCGGTCTCGATGGTCGAGGCCATCGACGCGATGCAAGCTGTCGAGTCGATCGACATCGACCGGCGAATCGCTCTTCGGGAAACCCTGCGCGCCACTCTGGTCAAGAACCTCCGTCACGAACGTGCCTTCGACACTGCGTTTGATGTCTACTTCTCAATGGTGCCGGCGGTCGTCGACTCGGATGGCTCAGAATCTCACTCGGCGGAAGATCATCCGGCATCGACCCAGGACCCGGGACAGCAGCTGGAGCAGCCGGAATTCGATCTCGACGGCCTTCTCGAGTCACTCTTGGAAGCTCTCACCCGCCTCGACGACGAAGCGTTACGGAGAGGGGCAAGGGAGGCGGTGGATCAACTCGCCGGGATGGAGCCGGGTCGGCCAGTAGGAGGGACCTATTACCTCTATCGAACACTGCGACGTCTTGACATGGCCGAATTGGAGTCACTTCTTGTCGAGGCCCTGCTTGGTGATGAGGACCTTTCACAGTTCGAGCGGCGTCTCGTCGAAGAGGACGTCCAAGCCCGGATCAAAGCGCTCCGCGAAGAGATCCAGGAGGAGATTCGACGCCGTCTGGTGGCGGATCGGGGAAGAGAGGCGGTCGCTCGGACGCTGCGTCGGCCACTGGTGGAGGACGTCGACCTCATGCACGCCACCAGCGCCGAACTCTCCGAGATGGAGGCTGCCATCGGGCCACTCACTCGAAAGCTCGCGGCGAGATTGGCCCGTCGGAGGAAGAAAAGAGCTGGGAGGCTCGACTTCCGCCGCACGGTTCGCAGATCGCTCGCAACGGGTGGAGTGCCGGTCGATCCGCAGTTCAAGCATCCCCGGCCGCATCGCCCTGAGGTTTGGCTTCTCTGCGATATCTCTGGATCGATGGCCACGTTTTCTCGGTTCACCCTTCAGTTCACTCATGCCATGTCGACTCATTTCGCCAAGCTGCGATCCTTCGCATTTGTCGACACCATTGATGAAGTGACCGACTTCTTCGGTCCGGGGATCGATTTCGGATCTGCGGTGGAACGCATCACGAGTGAAGCCGAAGTTGTTTGGCTCGACGGACACTCCGACTACGGGAACTCCCTGGAAAACTTCTATGACCGGTACGGCCGAGAACTGACCTCAAGGACAACGATCCTGATCACAGGGGACGCCCGCAACAACTATCGCCCCCCAAGGGACAATGTCCTTGATGACATCGCAAAGGCATCCCGAGCTGTCATCTGGCTCAATCCGGAGCCCCGCGCATATTGGGACACCGGTGACTCAACAATGTCCGACTACGCCAAGCACTGCACTTCCGTTCACGAGGTGAGAACCCTTCGCCAGTTGGAGGATTTTGTCGAGAACCTCGCGTTGCCTGCCCGAAAGTCGATGCAGAATGTCTAAACCACCCCGGTTCTGCTGCCGATGGGATGCCTGAGGTCCCCAACAAAGGGCCGTGATATTGAGGTGTATTTATGGGCTCGCGCATTCTGGTTGTTGAGGATTCGGCCGTTATCCGTCGGCTGATTGAGGTGTGTCTGCGTGCCGCCGACCTCGAGATTGTCACCCGTGACGATGGGAAAACTGGGCTGATCGCCGTCGGCTCGGAATCTCCTGATCTCGTCGTTCTCGACATCGGCTTGCCGGGTATGGACGGCTGGGAAGTCCTCGATCGCATTCGCAAGGATGACACCACCAAAGAGATCCCCGTTGTCGTCCTCACTGCGCACGCCGAAGAAGAATCGAGACGTCGGGCCAATGAGGGAGGCGCCGACGCCTTCGTAACCAAGCCGTTCCAACCCAACGACTTCAGGTCGACTGTTCTCTCTCTACTCGAATGAGGGTCGTCGGCGCCGTCTGACGCGCTGTCTCCTGCTTTTTTCAGCAGCGTTGCTATAGCATGACGGTGCGGTTTCCGACACGTTGTGCACACGCAACAAGCTCGAAACATAAAACGTCATAACCTGATCCGATGACCGTCGGCACTCGCCTCCCCCGTATGCGGATCGGGGTCCTTGGTGTCATCACCATCGCCTCCTACGGATGTTGGTTCTACGCCTTCGGGGTTCTCTTCGACCCGATCATCGCCGACACCGGATGGAGCGAGCCTGCCCTGGCTTCAGCCTTCTCGGCCTCGATCCTGATCGGCGGACTCGGGTCGATGGCAGGGGGTTGGTCCCTCGACCGATTCGGAAGCAGATCCGTGTTTGCTGTCGCGGCGGCGGTGACATTGGTCGCTTTCCAAGTCGCAGCAGGTGCAACCGATGTCTTGACATTTGCGATTGCCGCTGCAATCGGCGGGGGGACTATTGGAGCCCTCGGTTTCTATCACATCACCCAAACGGCCGCGGTCAGGATCAGCTCGAATACTTCTGATCGGGCTATTGCGGTTCTGACAATTTGGGGTGCCTTTGCCAGCGCGGTCTACATGCCGATAGCGGCTTTCCTCGTCGAGCCCCTCGGATGGCGAATGACACTGCGAATTCTTACCCTGTCGGCGGTGGTTGCGCTGGTGGTCGGCGCCTGGGTGGTCACAACCAAGACATCGGAGATGCCGGGAACGCGGATCGTCCTCGGCGAGCTCAGAGTGTCCCTGCGCCAGACCAGGGGGCGTCGTCTTCTGTTGGCTCAAGGTTTGGCAGGGATCGGGGTGGCAACGGTACTGGTCTATCAGGTTCCTGCGATGACAGCAGCCGGGCTCCCGCTGGCAGCGGCGTCCTTCTGGGCAGGAGCCCGAGGGTTCTCCCAACTGTTTGGGCGTCTGCCTCTCATGCCCATTGTGAGGAGGCTGGGCGTGACGGGATCCTTACGTCTCGCCTACCTGGCGACCAGCGTGGGCATCCTGGCTTTGGCCTTTGCCGGCAGTCCATGGCTGGCTGCCATATACGCAGTCGTCGCCGGGTTCGGGATAGGCGCTACGTCGCCTCTGGTGGGCATGCACTCCTCGGAAGTGTTCGGAGCAAAGAGTTTGGGGACCTCGATGGGTCTCATTGGAACTGTTTCCCTCGTAGTTGGCTCGATCGGTCCGGTAGCGGCTGGTTTTGTTGCCGACGCGAGCGGCTCGCGAGCCATTCCCGTTGTGGGTGCGTCCGTGATGATGATGCTCGCGGCCCTATCGATCAGACCGATTCGCTAACCGACACAGCGGTATTGCATCGATTCGGCAAACCTCTCGTATCTCCCGTGTGAGGAGGTTGGGTCGGGAATACCTCTCCGATCTGGGGTGGCTATTCCTCTGCAATGACCTCGCCAAGACGTTCGATCAGGTCAACCACGCGATTCGAATATCCCCACTCGTTGTCGTACCACGACATCACTTTGACCAGATTCCCACCCAGGACGTGTGTGCCGCCAGCGTCAAAGATCGAAGAATGTGGGTTGCCGATTATGTCGGTGGACACGATTGGGTCCTCGTTATATTCGAGGATGTTCTTGAGGGGACCGTCGGCAGCGGCCTTCACCGCGGCATTGACTTCTTCGACCGTCACCTCTTGGTCCAGCTCGACCACGAGATCGACCGTCGAGCCATCAGGAACAGGGACCCTCATCGCCATACCGTCCAGCTTCCCTTCCAGGTTGGGCAGCACCTCACCGACGGCTTTGGCTGCCCCAGTCGTGGTTGGGATGATGTTCTCCGTCGCAGCACGGCTGCGTCGCAGGTCTGCGTGGGGCACGTCGGCGAGACGCTGATCGTTCGTGTAGGCGTGGACAGTGGTCATCACACCTTTCCTGATCCCAAAAGCGTCGTCCAATACCTTCACCAGCGGAGCCAGACAGTTGGTTGTGCACGACGCATTGGAGACGATCAGGTCGTCGGCGTCGAGGTTCTCCTCATTCACGCCGAGCACGACAGTCTCGTCGATCTTGTCTTTGGCGGGGACGGTGAGAATCACCCGTTTGGCACCGGCTTGGAGGTGTTTCTCCAGTGATGCCCGATCGCGGAACACACCGGTTGACTCGATGACGACATCGACATCGAGTTCGGCCCACGGCAGTCGAGCCGGGTCACGCTCCATGAGCATGGCGACCTCGTGGCCCCCGACCGTCATTAATCCCTCTGTGACCGTGACTTTTTGATCAAATCGACCCATCACCGAGTCGTATTCCAAGAGATAGGCGAGGATGTCATCGTCAGAAAGATCATTGATTGCCACGACCTCGATGTCCGAGTCGGGGCGGGAGGCAATAATCCGGAACACGGTGCGGCCGATTCGGCCGAAGCCGTTGATGGCAACCTTCATGACGACACTCCGCTCAGTTGAGCTCCGATCGTCGACGCCACCTCGAGGGCGCGGTGGCTGTAACCCCACCCATTGTTGAACCAGGTGATGGTCTTCACCAGGGTTCCCCCGGTCACCATGGTGGCCAGGCTGTCGTAGACCCCCGAATGGGGATCGAGACGGACATCCGATGACACGATCGGGTCATCGACATACTCAATGATCCCCGCGTATTGGGTGTCGATTGCAGATCTCATCGCTTCGTTTACAGCCTCGCGTGTAGTGCTGCCGGAGATCTGGGCGACCATGTCGATATTGGACCCGTCGGTGACCGGCACGTTGAGAGAGGTGACCGAGATTTTCCCTTTGATGGCTGGCAATGCTCTGGTAATGATGTCGGCTGAGTTGGTGTCGGTTGGGATGATGTTCTCTCCCGCTGCCCGACTGGTCCGGAATGAGTCGGTCGGCACATCAGCCAACCGTCCCGAATTGGACATTGCCTTGACCGTTGTCATATAGGCGTATCGAAGCCCGAAAGCCTCGTCCAGGGTCTTCAGGATCGGAGCAGCAGCGTTGGATGTGTTGGATCCCAATGCGACTATGGCTGGACTGTCGTCCAGCACCTCATCGTTGATACCGCGTAGAAGAAGTGGGATATCGCCGGGGGTCGCAGGGCTGGATGTAAGGACGACCCGCGAGGCCCCGTTGTCCAGGTGCCCTTGCAGTGAGGCACGATCGAGATATCGACTGGTGGTGTCGAGGACAACATCAACATCGTGGTCGCTCCAAGAGACGTCAGATGGGGTCTGCCCGTCGGTGAACGCAACTTTCTTCGTCCCACAAGAGAGGTTCCCTTCTATGTATTCGACTTCCGTGGGAAAACGTCCGTAGATCGAGTCATATTTGAGGAGGTAGGTGAGCGCCTTGGGCTCGGCGACATCACTGATGGCGACAACCTCAAGATCCGCACGATCATTGAGAAGGCGAAAGATATTGCGGCCGATCCGACCAAATCCCATAAGCCCCAATCGGGTGGTTTCCATCAAATCCTTTCCAGCAATTTCACAAGGTAGCCGTCAGCCCCCTATTCGACGCAAGTCTGCGCCGCTACGTTGGCGAATGAGGGGAGAAACAAGAAATGCTCTTTGTTTTGGCGGCAGCGGCCGTCTGCCTGGTGGCACCTGTGAGTGGGCCCGTGACTGAGCCGTATGCCCCATCAGGCCAGTATTCGGGTCATTGGGGCGTCGATTTCGCCGCAGAAGTGGGCGACGAAGTCCATGCGCCTGTCGCCGGGACTGTGAGCTTTGCCGGGAGTGTCGCCGGCATGAAGTCAGTGACCATCCAACCGGTAAGTGGGTTCAAGGTATCGATCTCCTATTTGGCGACAGTTGGCGTGGTTCGAGGCTCTGTTGTCCGACGTGGGAGTGTCGTCGGTAGTGCTGGATTGGAGAAAGGGATTTCAGGGGTTCACATGTCGACGCGAATCGATGGACAGTATGTCGATCCGGTTGGCCAGATGGGTTGTCGTGCTACAGATATCAGTAGGGCGTTGCGTCTGGTGACACCACCCCAGCCCTATCCTCGTTTCCGTGCGAACCGGAATCCTCGGCGGAACATTCGACCCGATTCATCTCGCCCATCTCCACGCCGGAGAGACCGCGCTGCATCAGGCCCATCTCGACCGGGTCCTGTTCATCCCCGCCGGTAGGCCTTGGCAGAAAAACCAATCAGGAGTACTGGCTGCGGAGCACCGTTTGGAAATGACCAAACTTGCGATCGACGGTGTCGAAGGCTTCGCTCTCGATGATCAGGAGGTTGTACGGGACGGTCCAACATTCACGGCAGACACTCTGGTTTCGTTCCCGCCCGATGAAGAACTGTTCCTGATACTTGGCGCCGATGCTGCGTCACGGATCCAATCCTGGGACCGCTTCGAAGATGTTCTTGCTCGCACGACGGTTCTCGTGCTTCCCCGTCCCGGGACCGACTCGACGATCATCGCCGAGGTGATAGCGGACGCGGTCTACCTGGACATGGCCGTTTTTGAGCTGAGCGGGACCGAGATTCGCAACCTGGCGCGGGACGGCCAGCCGTTCCGGTTTCTGGTGACGAGGGCCGTTCACGACTACATCCGGGAGAACCATCTATACCCAGACCGCCGGGAAACCCCTAGGCTGGGGGACTCACCGGAAGTGGAGGAACAGTCGTAGAGCAGAGTGTCGAACTGGCCAAAATGGCAGCGGATGCCGTTTTTGATGCCAAGGGCAACGACATCGTACTGCTCGACGTTGAGGGGCTTTTTCTGTTGTCTGACGTCTTTGTCATCGCCACTGGTACCTCTCGCCCCCATGTGCAGGCCCTGGCCGAGCGGGTCGAGGAGAAGTTGAAAATCGATCTCGATCTCAAGCCACTTCGACTCGAGGGCAAGACTGAAGCCGAGTGGGTGCTGATTGACTACGGCGACATCATCGTTCATCTGTTCCAGGGCGCGGCAAGGGAGTTCTATTCGTTGGAACGTCTCTGGGGAGACTCGGAACGCATCACCTGGGACGAGCCAGTCGCCAGCGAGGGCTGACCCCAAAAAATCGCGAACCTCAGCTACTACGGACCGTATACGGTCCAAAACACGTACTAGTTCGCGCCTGCGGCCGCTCTTTTCTTGTTCGACACCGGCTAGCCCTAAAATGCTGGTCCCCAATATGGGGCTGTAGCTCAGCCTGGCAGAGCACCTGACTGGCAGTCAGGGGGTCAGGGGTTCAAATCCCCTCAGCTCCACTTCGAAACCCCCTGGTGAGGGTCGTTTTTCCTCTTCCTGGGAGTTGTCAAAGCGCCGAAATTATTGGTCGATTATTGGTCGAACGAGCGTGATACATCAACCCTGGAAGTCGTGTCCCGAGCGACTCAAGGGAGTCAGTCGAGTCCGAGATTATGAGGGGCAGCGTCCGTCAGTGCCATGGTCTGCATAACAGACCACCGCTGGTGACTCCCGAATCGGCCCTACGCTGGGACGGCTCAAGAATTCACAGTACGCTCGAACTATGGATGCCAGCGTCTACCGCGAGCTACCAAAGGTGCTGTTGCATGATCATCTTGATGGTGGCGTTCGAGCGGAAACCTTGATAGAGCTTGCCGCAGAATTCGGCTACAAACGACTTCCCACGGCCAATGCGGTCCGTTTCAGTGAGTGGATTGCCATGCGAGGCAGGGGATCTCTCGAGAATCTCTTGTGGATAATCGACCATTCGGTGGCCGTGATTCAATCATCTGAGGCATTGAGCCGGGTGGCAAATGAAGCAATAATCGACCTCGCATCGGACGGTGTTGTATACGCGGAACCCAGCTTTGCGCCCGCCCGGTTTTCACAACACGGGTTATCGCTCGAAGAGAGTGTCGAGGCCGTACTCGAAGGGCTGAAAACGGGTGCCGAAGCCGCCCAAATCGATGCCAACCTCATTCTGACGGCAGTACGTGATGATCCCGATTCGCTTCGGATAGCCAGGCTGGCTTCGGCATATTCGGACGATGGCGTTGTCGGGATCGATCTTGCGGGCAAGGAAGAGGGTTATCCGCCTTCCGACCATGCAATCGCGTGCCGGCATGCCAGAGAGCATGGCGTTCATGTCACAGTCCATGCAGGAGAAGACACCGCCACCCTTCTGTACATTCGATCGGCCCTGGAAGACTGTCACGCCGAGCGACTCGGTGTCGCTTACATGCTCACCGACGACATCGATGTTTCTGATGATGGTTCGGTTGTTCTCGGCGCCCTCGCCGCACATATCAGGGACGAGCAAATTCCGCTCGAGATGTGTCCCATCACTGGAGCGTTTCTGCACGATATCTCAGCCGAGGATCATCCGCTGGGTCTCTTTCACCGTGCTGGGTTAGCGGTCACTGTCAACACCGACGACCGGCTGATCAGCGGGTCGACGATGACTAAAGAATTCGAGAACGCCGTGATGAACCACAACATGACATTGGACGATCTCAGTGTGATGACGCTGCGTGCCACCGATGCGGCATTCTGTGACGCGGAGACGAAGAAGGGGGTTCGAGCCAAGGTGGTTGAAGGGTTTGCGGTGTAGGCCCATTTGTCGAGACGTAAGCACTTGTTGGCGTTGTCCGCTACAACTGTTTTACCTGGCTACATTTCCCACATGATTCGGAGAACCAAGACCTCTTCACGCGGTGAGAGGCGGAGATCGGTCCGCTCTTTACAGAAGTTGGCGCTAGCCGTATTTGTGTTTGCGGTCCTAGCTAGCGCGTGTGGCGGTGGCCAGACCGAGACTGTCGACGAGACTCCCGGCGCTGGTGTTTCGGTCACGATGGCCCGGGCCAACTGGGACACGGGTTATTTCCAGGCTGCCGTTTACCGAGCGCTTCTCGAAGAACTTGGGTACGAGGTCAGCGATCCTGCAGGCAACGAACTCGGCCCCGATGAGTTCTATCCGCGGCTTGCGGAGGGTGAATTAGATTTCTGGCCCAACGGATGGTTTCCCCTGCACGATGCCAAATTGGCTGAAAGCCAAAACGGCGTGGACGTCGGTGAAATGGTAACTGCGCTAGGCGATTCCATCCCGGCCGGAGGTCTCCAAGGTTTCCTCGTAGACAAGGCCACAGCCGAGAAGTACGGCATTGAGCGTCTCGATGACATCACAGCTAGCGACGAGCTCATTGCCTTGTTCGACCGTAACGGGAACGGATTAGCCGACCTTGTCGGCTGTAACGAAGGCTGGGGATGCAACACCACCATCGATGCAACCATCGTCGCCAACGACTGGGGCACAGCGATTGAACAAATCGCCGGTGAGTACTCGGACCTATGGGCGGCAACGGTGACACGACACCAAGCCGGAGAACCGATCCTGGCCTACACCTGGGCGCCGAGCGCGTTCATCATCCAATTGGTACCCGGAGAGGACGTTCTCTGGTTGAGCCTATTGAACCCTCTCCCCGAGCAGGATGATGCGACACCTCTACCCCCGAGTCACTGTCCAGGCCAGCCTTGCCAGATGGGGTTCTCGTCGGCCGATATTCGCGTTGTGGCAAATAGTGAATTCCTGGATGACAACCCTTCGGCGAGACGCCTCTTCGAGCTCGTTGGATTCCAACTGACCGACATCGCCATTCAGAACTTCAGGATGCTGCAGGGCGAGAACTCCGAAGACGACATCCGTAGCCACGCCGACGAGTGGATAGAGGAAAATCGCGGTGTCATGGATGCCTGGTTGGATGAGGCCAGACGAGCCGGGTCATAACCGACTATCAAGCCGATGGCGTTGCCCGCTGGTCGTCCGCCCGTCATCATCTGTTGAACTTCCTCAAGTATGGTCCTGGCCGACGCTGGAGTGACCACAGAACAGGAGCAGTGATGTCAGGGTGATAGCACAGGTCCTTCAGATCATCCCTGAGGCTGATCTCTTGTGGGTGATCACGGCTTCCGCCCTGGTTTTCTTGATGCAGGCCGGCTTCCTCGCTCTCGAAGCGGGGTTGACGCGAAGCAAGAACGCTATCAACGTCGCCATCAAGAACATGGCCGACTTCGGCATGTCGACTGTCCTTTTCTGGCTGATCGGATTCGCCATAATGTTCGGGGCAACCGCGGGCGGTTGGATCGGAACCGAAGGCTTTGCGCCTTCTTTTGATGAGGCTTTTGCCTGGCCGACGGTCTTTTTCACTTTTCAGGTGATGTTCGCAGGCACTGCAGTGACTATTCTGTCCGGTGCGGTAGCCGAAAGGGTTCGCTTCGGCGGTTACTTGTTCCTGGCAGTTCTGGTAGCCGGATTCACCTACCCGATCTTCGGCCATTGGGCCTGGAATGGTCTTGATGTGGGCGATGTCACCGGGTGGCTGGCCAAGCTGGGTTTTGTCGACTTCGCCGGATCTACGGTGGTGCACAGTGTCGGCGGGTGGACTTCGTTGGCTGTTCTTCTCGTGATCGGCCCTCGTCTTGGTCGATTCCCCAAGGATGGGCCACCACAGAAGATTCAGGGAAACAATCTGCCATTCGCGACAATGGGAGCCCTCCTGCTGTTTGTCGGCTGGTTGGGCTTCAACGGTGGCAGCACCCTGGGTATCGGAGCCAACGTCGGACGCGTGATTGCTAATACGGTCCTCGCCGGCTCGTTCGGCCTTGTCGCTGCCATGTTGTTGGGGTACCGGCTCAAGGGAAGGGCAGAGATCGACCATGTGATCAATGGCGCCCTTGGTGGTCTCGTCGCGATCACAGCCGGAGCCCATGCCATGGACTCGAGCGCTACTGCCATCGTGGGCGCGGTAGGTGGGTTGGTCGCGATCGGAGCCTCCGAGTTGCTCGAAAAGCTGAGAATCGATGATGCGGTCGGCGCGGTGCCCGTTCACTTGGGTGCGGGTATATGGGGAACTCTCGCTGTCGGGATCTTCGGTGAGTTTGACCTTCTTGGAACGGGTCTCGGCCGCTGGCAACAAATCGGAGTCCAGGGACTCGGGATCGTGGTCTGTGGCTTGTCGACGTTCGGAGTCACCTACTTTGTGGTTCGCACCATCAACCGTCGTAAGCCTTTCCGAGTGTCGGAGGAGGATGAGCGAGTCGGTTTGAATGTGTCCGAGCACGGAGCTTCGACCGAGCTTCTCGACTTCTTCACAGTCATGGATCGGCAGGCAAGGAGTGGTGACCTGTCGTTGAGGGCTCCGGTCGAGCCTTTTACCGAAGTTGGCCAGATTGCCGGTCGCTACAACCAACTGATGAACTCGCTCGAGGAGAGCGAAGCCAAAGTCATGGAGTATCAGCAACACCTCGAACAACTGGTCGATACTCGCACCGCTCAATTGGAACTAGCGCTCGAGCAGTTGGAGAGCACCGACACCGTCATCATCAGGTGGAAACTCGACGGGACGATCATCGGTGTCAACCGATTCGGGTTGAACACGCTGGGTTATGAGTCTGATGAGATCGTCGGTGGACTGACTCAGGAACTTTTGATGCCGGCATCCGACGAGGCGACGCGGGAGTGGTCGACGATCGTCTCACAGTTGATCGAGCATCCAGATCGTGGACTCGACATGGAGTTGGAAACGCGAACCAAGAGCGGTTCAAGTATCTGGGTGGACTGGCGCAATAGACCGATTCTCGACGACGACAACAGGATCGCCGAGGTGATCAGCATAGGGATCGACACAACCGAGCGACGCGAACTGGAAGCTGAACTTCAAGCTGCAAAGGACCGCATGCAAGAAGAGCTCGACATTGGTCGGGACATTCAGATGAGCATGCTCCCTCTCCAATTCCCAGCATTCCCCGATCGGACTGAGTTCTCCATTTACGCAGCTCTGGAACCCGCCCTCGAGGTTGGCGGCGACTTCTATGACCTCTTTCTCGTCGATCATGACCATCTCTGCTTCTCTGTCGGCGATGTCTCCGACAAAGGCGTGCCGGCTGCACTCTTCATGGCCGTTACAAAGACGCTCATCAAGGCCCAAGCGGTCAACGGGCTATCACCGGCAGGGATCATGGCCCATGTCAACGAAGAGCTGAATATCAACAACGAGATGTCGATGTTCGTGACGATCTTCCTGTGCATCATCAACGTCCGAACCGGAGAACTCGTATTCACCAACGCCGGCCATAACCCTCCATATGTCAAGAAGGGAGATGGAAGTCTGCTACATTTGACCGAGAGGCACGGACCTGTTGTCGGTGCGGTTGAAGGAATCTCATACGGGGAAAGTCGACTGACTCTCGACCCTGGCGACGCGGTGATCCTCTACACCGATGGCGTTACCGAGGCCATGAATCCCGAGAAGGACCTCTTCTCAGATGAAGCTCTCGAAACTCTGATCGCGGAGTCCAAGTTCTCGTCAACAGAGGCGGCTGTGGCAGCGGTCTTCGATTCGGTGAGGGAGCATCGCCGCGAGGCTGACCCTTCCGATGACATCACTGTCCTGGCCCTCTCCTTTGATGCGATGTTGGAGATCGAGGGTCAACTGCTTGAAATCACCGTGCCCAGCGAGATCGAGGCGATCTCCACGATCTTCGACGAGTTCGCCAGCTTCGCCGAAGAGCACTCGTTAAGCGACCCTGTCAGACGAGCCGTACTCTTGGTGCTTGACGAGTTCGTGAACAATATCGTGTCGTATTCGCACTCTCACACAGAGGAACACGAGATCAAAGTAGTGCTGGCGCTTTCCACGGACCGGCTGGCCGTCACGATCGAAGACGACGGAGAGCCATTTGACCCGTTCAAGAAAGACCCGCCGGACCTCGACGCCTCAATTGACGACCGCCAGATCGGGGGTTTGGGAATCCACCTGGTCAAATCGGTGATGGACGATTACGAGTACAAACGTCTCAACGAACGCAACATGGTTACGGTCTACAAGAATCTCGACCCTGGCCCGGAGGATGACAACAAATGAACATCACCAGCGAAACCAATGGCGAGGCGGTCGTCGTTCGGTTGGAAGGCAGTCTTGACACCACCACCGCCCCGACAGTTCAAGAGGCGCTTGATGGGTTCGTTGAGGAAGGCCATTCCCTCGTAATTATCGACTTTGGTCCGACCGATTTCGTGTCCAGCGCGGGACTCAGGATCCTCCTGGCAACAGCCAAGAAGCTGCGACCGAGTGGCGAGCTGAAATTGTTCGGTTTGAACCCCTCCGTGCTGGAGGTATTCGAGATGAGTGGTTTCAGTACCATCTTCGCGATCTTCGATGACGAGGCAGCGGCCTTCGCTGGATGACCGCCGACGCCGAAGCAAACGTCCGGCTTCGATCCCGTAGAACCTTCCTAGAAGAGAATATTTGGATCACCCTGGGGCTGCTGACAGCGTTTCTAGTCACATTCGAGTTTGCCTTTGTCCATGCGCCTCAGTTGGGCACCTCGATCTTGCTCTATTCGGTCGATCTTGCATTCCTGATTTCAGCTTGGCGTCGACGTCAGGAGAACCAGGGTGTCGAGACATCCGGACAGGCCGTTGCTGATGGATCTGCCCGACCATTCGGATCGGCCTTCTCGTGGCTCGGGTCGATTCCGTTCGACATCGTGTTCCTTGGTGTCGTTGGCGGGCCTTGGGGAATATCCGTTGCTCTCTGGCTACGTCTTCTCCGCCTGGTACGACTCGGCGGAGTTTTCGGTGGCTTACGGCGACTCGAACGTCACTGGTTCACCAACAGCGCAGCTCTTCGAATCGGTCGTCTCCTGATAGTGGTTGCGCTGGTACTGCACCTCCTCACCTGCATCTGGTACTTGACGGCATACGCCAACGACTTCCCCACCGACTCCTGGCTGACCATCGAAGGGGCTGTGGGTCAAAGCACCGGAGATGTCTACCTCCTCTCCCTTTATTGGGTTGTCACCACCACCACCACCGTCGGCTTTGGCGACATCGTCCCCAACAACACCCAAGAGTATATGTTTGCACTCTTTGTGATGATCATCGGGGCCTCCCTGTTCGCATATGTGATAGCCACAAGCGCGTCTCTCGTAAGTGCACTGAACCTCTCCAAGGTGGCCTTTTGGAACCGTGTGGAAACCGTTGAGAGCTACCTCCGATCGAGACGCGTCTCCGACGACGTCAACATCGAGGTGCGCAGCTATTACGAGTACCTATGGGATCGTCACCGCGGGATCGGGGAGCACTCGCTATTGGGAGATCTGCCTCCCAGCCTCCGCGTCGACGTCCTCAGCGAGCTCCTCAGGGACCTGTTGCCCAATGTGCCTCTGTTCCGTTATGCACCAGACGCATTACGAAACGAGTTGCTCGTCTCGCTCGAACCGTTGGTCATCCCACCCGACAATTATGTGGTTCGGGAGGGCGAGGTCGCCGACGGTATCTATTTCATAGCTGCAGGGAGTGCCGACGTCATCACCTCTGATTCACTCGAGACCAAGGCACACCTTGGCGCGGGTGACTATTTCGGCGACCTGACCCTCATGCTTGGGGAGCGTCGAGGCGGGTCGGTCAGGGCAAATGAGTTTGTGGAAGCATTCCGTCTGAAAGCATCGGACTTCGAAAGGATCCGCGGGTCCTACCCCGAGTTGCGTGAAGTGCTGACCAAGGCGGCCAACGAGAAGTCCGAGTCAGTTGCTCATCTGGTTCTGGAAGGGATCATTCTCTAAACAGATCGGTGGCACCAGTTTTTCGGTGCCGGCTAAATAGCGGTCACGCGAACCTGTCCGGAGGGGAGCGTGAAGTACCAGACCGGCTCTGTCGTCACGGATTCGACGGGATAGATCAGTCCTCCCTGATCGATTATGTCCTGAAGCTTTACAGATACATTGACCCGATCGTCTGAGTTCCATTCATGGTCCGGCACTTCAGCAAATGCAAGCCCGGCGCCCATGTGGACGGCCAAAGCGATGTGACCGGGCCCGTACACATCCAGGACTGCTTCGGAAGGATCAGGGTTGGCGGTTAAAGAGTATTCACCTGGCGCACGGTCGATCGGTGTCAGATGTTCCGCGGAAGCCGATCTATGGAAAGTCGTCTCCAAGCTGAACTCGTTCTCCTCGATCAGACTCTCGCGCACTGACTCGGGTTGTCTCTGCTGACTCAACTCTCACCGCCTTCTACTTGAGACAGGTCTACTACCGACCCGCGAACGATTTCAACTATTCGATTCCGCGAATCATCGTCGATTGCCGCGACGAATGGCCCACGGTGACCGAGCACCTCAATTGGGTCTCCTTCGAGATCCACGACTTCACCTCCTGCTGTCCGAACGAGCAGCACACCCGCGGCGAGGTCGAACGCCGTGCTCGGCGTATCAGCCCACAGATTGACGTATACGTATCTTCCCTTGCTCGCGTCGAGAAGACCCCAGGCCGGCGATCCGCCGGTAGACCTCACCATCCGGATCTGGCTCGTGGACCAGGCGTTGTACAGCGCGTCGACTGTTTTGGCCCCGCGCCGGCCAGGATGCACGTTGACCAGTACGGCTTCCCCATGATCTCGGTAGACAGGCAGATCGAATCCGCCATTTGGCTCCCCAAAAACACCCAGTTTCAACAAACGCGATCCTCCTCGAGCCGAGTACCCGACTTCTCCGGACGCTGGGCTGGCAACGAACCCGATCAGCGGCGTCCGGTCTAGGTAGACCGCCAGCGTCACTGAGTAAGTGTGGATACCCGCAAGAAAGGCCCAGGTGCCGTCGATGGGGTCGATGGCGACTGCATACCCGTCGTCTGGCAGAACTCCACCCGTCTCCTCCCCGACGAGGGCAGCGTTGGGATCGACCTCAACGAGCATCTCCTTCGCCATCAGCTCGATCGAACGTTCCAACCTGGTGGCCGGCGACCCGTCCTGTTTGATTTCGAAACCTTTCTGATCGGCGCCCAGCTGTCTAGACCGGGCCTGCCCCGATGCCTCGAGAGACCAGCGAAGGCCAAAATCGAGGAATCTGTCAATTTCGTCAGACGGAACAGAGCGCTCAATCGATGGCTCAAAGGAACTTAGGGCGGCTTTTTCGAAACTGGTCAGAGACACCGGTCGCTCATCCGGTTTCGGCCAGCAAAGTTTCGAGCTCCGATGGTGCGATGGCACCCGAATCGGCCAGGAGGCCGAGCCCGTCTCTGACGAGGGATGCCTGTTGAGAGTTCATCAGATTGATGGTGTCAGCGTCCAGTGGTCTCCACTTGACCTCCTCGAAGGTGCCGGTCTGGGTCACTATCTCAGAGTCGTCTTCTGCGGCTTGGACGAGCAGGGCGTGTGTTTCCACCCAAGCATTGTCCGTTTGGCGAGAGTCGTACATGTATCCCTTGTGAATCTCATCGAATGAAGCGCCCTCGAGCCTCTGTCCGGTCTCTGTCGCCATTATCCGGACGGCCGCTTCCACGTCAGATTCTCCGGGAAGCACAAATCCTTGTGGTGTCTCCAGCAGTCCCGATGAATCCCGAATCCCCAGAAGAATGTCCAAATCCCCAGAGGTCGGGTTGATCCGAACGAAGGCAAGTGAGACCGAGGGGTTGGGTCCCCACAAACCGAGTGCTCCCCGACCCGCTATGCCAGTTCTTCCGCGTGGGTTGAGTGGTCGACCTTCGTCGTCGGTCTTGTCTATGTCGCGGGTCTTCAGGTCGTCGTTGAGGTTCGAAATGTCCTCGGGATCAGCCCAACGGTTGGGAAGGGATCCAATTTTGTTATCGAGGACGTCAGGGCTGACGTAGTACGGAGGGTCGTAGCTCTCCGGTTGCAAAGCCCACGGCGCGCCATCAATAGAAATCCTCTGACGTGGTGGATAATCAGCGGGTCGCTCAGCCCTGATCTTGAGATGGAAGTCGTCGGAGATGAGGTTGAGAGCCAGAGAATCAACGGAGTGCAGGGCATAGGCGAGTTGTATCAAATCGCACTCACCACGATCACGACGCTTGTCGAAGCTCAGGGTGTGGCCGGCGTAGCGCAAGAGGGCGATCCGATAGACCAACCAGTCATCAGCCCCCTTGAGCGAGAAGCAGGTCTGTCGGATCCGGCGAACGGTTTCCAGAATCTTGCGAAACCGGAGATCCCACTTGACGAATCGGAGCGAGTCAGGAAGACCGTCGATGTCACTCGGCACAGGATCCGAAAGTAGGAACTCCTCGAATCTCTTGATGCGGTCCAGGTCGTCCAATTCGAATGACTTGCTCATCACGAACTTGATGTCACTCTCGATTTTGGCGAAGTCCAGTTCGAGAGGCGCGTTCGCCGAGTGTGTCCAATCGATCAGCCAGATGTTGTCACCCTGATCGCAGATCACGTTTGCCAGATTCAGGTCTCCATGGGACAGACATACCTCGCTGGTGACTCCATCAGGGTTCGCTGTTACCAGTCTGAGAATCTGGACCAACATGTCGATATCCACGTCGTAGTTCTCGACCTGTGCCTCGTCGAGATACCCAAGGATGAATTCAGCGTTCTCGCGTAGCCAGATCAATTGCTGCTCTGCATGCAGTCCGAATGCGCGAAACGGAATCACCCACGACTCCTTGCGAGTGTTGCCGTAGAGCTTCTCAGAGAGAAGGGCAAGTGTCTTGTCGAGGCGGGCCAAGAACTTGTCAAAGCCTTCCTGGGTTTCCGCCTCCTCGAAAGTGTCCTGCAGTGTTTCGGGTCGCCCCTCCATCGCCGCGAGTTCCATGGCAACACCAAGTGAGTCACCCTCGCCAACGGGGTAGCCGAAAGTGGGAACGTGTTTACCGAGAAAGTCTTTGACCTGGTAATAGCCGTTCAACTCGCGCCGCATTTGCCCAAAGTCGTCGATTTTCAACACGAGTGGTTCGGTTTGCGCGTCTCCTATCCAGCCGTCGGCGAGGAACAGAGCACTTCCGCTGAACCCACCAGCAAGGGGGACCAGCTGGGCTCGAGTCCAGTTCATGCACAAGGATCTGACAATGTGTCTCTGTGCCTCGTTGAGAGATTCGTTGGCTTCCTCAGGAGCAATGTCACAAGGGTGAAGGCCAAAGACATCGCCGAGTTGAGGCGACAAAGCCAGAAACTCGAAGGCCTCGCCAAGGTCGAGGAGCACCTTGACGCCGAGACTCGGCAGGCCATGCCGTAACGTGGCGAAGTGCGCCTCCTTCGTCGAGCTGGCTACCAGATGAGGTGTCACGGCAACCAGAGATGCAGGAAAGACGGTTCTCAAAATTGTGGCCAACGCCTGGACGCCACTCTCTGTATGGCAGCCCACGACGAGAAATCGAATGTCGGGATCGTCCCCGGCGACCTTCGAGATTGCACTGCTGAGTTCTTCCCATGGAAGTTCCTCATCCGGAGCTCGGATCACGCTCGCTTGTGACGCAACCTCAGATAGGGATTCGACGAATTCGTGGCCAACGTCATCTTCATCGCTTCGGACAAGCACTATTCGAATCTCTTCATCGGTGCCGCGGGTGTGTACAGCACTCTGGAGAAGCAAAGGCAGCGGTCCCTGTTCATAGTCAGTTCCACCACCGAGCAACCGTGATATCTCGCTGGATCCGACATTGGCCCGGCTGTCGAGGTATTGGTGCTCCAATCCCAGAACGTCGTTGGAGAGCCCAATGCCGATGATGAATGTTTTGATCTGGTCGCTCCATTCTTCTCTAATCCACGAATACCCTGTCACGGCCCTTTCAGTGCCTGGACAGGCGTGGCTCGGGTCACCGTAACTGGGCCAGAAAAGGAATGGGAGCCGGCCCGGCTCTACCGTTTGTGGCAGGCTATCCTCCCGCTACCCACACGATGATCTAGGAGGACTTCCATGGCCAGACTTGACTACATATGGCTTGACGGCTATGAGCCGACCGTAAATATTAGGACCAAAGCTCAGATCGTGGATTCTGATTGGTTCGACGGCACGTTTGAGGGCGCTCCCGAGTGGGGGTTTGATGGAAGTTCGACTCGTCAAGCAGTTGGGGAGGATTCGGACCTCATATTGAAGCCGGTCCGTCTCTACGAAAACCCGTACATCGACGATGGCTATTTGGTCGTCTCCGAAGTGATGAACCCTGATGGGACACCGCATTCGTCTAACACCCGTGCTCGGCTGGACGAAGCGGCTGGAGAGGAGTTCTGGTTCGGATTCGAACAGGAGTACGTCCTCATGTCGACGAATGGTCGTCCACTGGGTTTCCCGGACGGCGGCTATCCCGAGCCGCAGGGTCCTTATTATTGCGCTGTCGGAGCAGATAATGTCGCTGGCCGGGCCCTTGTGGAAGAGCATTGGGAGGCCTGTATTAAGGCCGGACTCGGCATCAGTGGTATCAACGCAGAGGTCATGCTTGGACAGTGGGAGTTCCAATGCTTCGGCAAGGGAGCCCTACGAGCCTGTGACGATCTAATCGCCGCTCGCTTCCTCCTTCATCGAACGGCTGAGAAATACAATGTGGTGGCGAATCTCGACCCGCGGCCGATCCAAGGTGACTGGAACGGGTCAGGACTGCATTCCAATTTCTCTTTCGACTATCTCCGTGATGTCGGAGGCACCAAATACATCAACGCGCTTCTCGACGGTTTCGCCCCTTTCCACGAAGATCACATAGCGGTTTACGGCGCAGGAAACGATCGACGCCTGACCGGGGCACACGAAACGGCGTCGATAGACCATTTCAGCTACGGCCCGAGCAACCGCGCTGCATCGATTCGAATTCCGATCTGGACAATTGAGAATGGTTGGAAGGGCTACCTTGAAGACAGGCGACCGGCGTCAGACGCCGATCCGTACCAGGTAGCCGGCCGGATCATCGAGACGGTCGGGATTGCCCACGCACAAGCACTGGAATCAGTCGGCTGACGAACCAGCCGCGCCCTCTTGTGGTCGTAACAGGGTGCAATCGAGAAGGTTGTGCGGCTGTCAGCCGGATGCCATCTCCTGAAACGACACGGATAGCGCCGTCATTCATTCACACTGCCGCTAGACCTTTTCCTGGCTGGCCTCGCACAGCCACCATTAGTCGTGCGACGGTTCTTCGCCTAGGGCCCTGAGGACGAGGAGCGGGTCAGCGGCTTCAGTGACCTATTGCCGTAACGCTCGTGGCCTGCCCACATTTAGCGCCTCCCGGATGGCCAGTGCCGGATCAGGCCCACCCCACCCGTACTGATCCGCCTCGCACCACCAGGTCGGCATGTCGTCCACGATCACGCAGCCGCCAAGCTCGATCACACCCTCGTCCCATGCTTCAAGCAGGGCTGAGATTGACGCCGTTCAAGAAGCCTGCAATGCCATCGCCGGACATGGTGTCCCAACGCCCGATGTCTGTCAATAGCGTTGACACGCGGTGGGCAGGACGCGCAGCATGGAGAACAGTATGTACGACCGGGGCTGATTCGGAGTCTCGCCGAACGTGATGCAACGACCCCCTGAATTCACCGCCGTTATGGGCGGGTTGAATCGAGTCCTGTCAGTTTCTCCTTGCCCATACTGCTGCATCGCCATCGCCATCGCCATCGCCATCGCCATCGCCATGCCCGTCCGATCCGACGGCCACCAGACCGGGACCTCCAACAGCAACACTTCCGATTTCGACGTAGTCGGCGAAATCTGGGAGGTAGGTAGGGGTCCAGGTGATCCCATCAACAGATTCGTACAACCCGCTCCAGGCTGCGACCAGGCCGGAACCTCCAACAGCCACACTCGTTATCTCTCCGCCGTGAAATACTCTCCAGTCGGTGGGGATGGGGGTCCAGACAATCCCGTCTGTAGAGGTCCAGACCGGTACTTCTCCTCGGTTGATTCCGACAGCCACCAGGCCGGGGCCGCCGGTGGTCACATCCAACATTTCTGAGCCACCTATGTTGTCATTTCCGTCACCGAAGACCGCTTCGTCGTGAGGAACTCGGGACCAGCTGATTCCGTCTCTAGAAGTCCAAACAGCTGCGTTCATTTCAGTGTTCGTTTTATTGCCGAACGAATCCACGTATTCCTCGAATACGCGGTCCGATCCCACTGCGACCAGACCGGGACCTCCGACGGTCACGCTGTTCATTACCTGATCGTTCGCACCACCGAAAACCGTGTCGTCGTGGGGGACCCGAGACCAAGTGACCCCATCAACAGAAGTCCAAACAGCCGCATCCGAGTTGACTTCTCCGACGGCGACCAGTCCTGGTCCTCCAACGGTGACACCTCTGATCGACGCTCCGCCGAAAACCGTGTCGTCGCCGGGAATTCGTAACCAGGTGAACCCGTCAACGGAGGTCCACACTGTGTCTCCTCCCACTACGACAAGCCCGGGACCGCCAGCGGTAATACTGACCATCTCCGCCCCGCCGAAAACATTTTCGTCGTGAGGAACCCGAGACCAAGTGACCCCATCAACGGAGGTCCACACTGCCGCATCCTCAGGCTCATCTTGCCCGCTCGGGTTGTCTCCACCAATGGCTACAAAGCCGGGACCGCCGACTGTCACATCAACCATCCACTGGTCACCCGGTCCACCGAAAACGGTTTCGTCGTGAGGAACCCGAGACCAGTCAGACACTGGTTCTTCAATCGGCGTCGAAGGAACAGGCCCAGGTGCGGCGACAGTCGGAGACGGTGAAGGCTGAGACGCAACCGGAGCCTCAGGAACTGTTTGGCGGGTCAAGAAGGTCAACAACCCAAGGACCAACACCACGGCTGCCCCTGCCACGGCAACCAACCATCCACGGTGGCGACTCGGAGTCGCCAAGGGTTGCACCGGCCCCTCACTAAGCGGGAAGGGGCGTTCTTTGATCTCTTCGAGGTCGATGGACTCAACCGTGCCCATGAAGAACTCGGTGTAATCCCGAACCTGGGTTTTCAGGTCACCGCTCATCATCAACTCCTAAACGTTTGCGAAGTTTCGCCATGCCCCTCTTAGCCTGGGTCTGGACGGTGCTCTTCGACACACCAAGCAACTCAGCTGTTTCGCTGTATGTCCATTCCAACCCATGAACCAACATCACCGTCACCCTCTCCCTCTCCGACAGCGCAGCGAAAGCGGCCAGAAGGCCCGGCTCGAACCAAGGAACATTGTCAGACGGCGGGACCGGGAAAGTCAGTCGAGGACGACGAACGCGACGGGCATGATTACGTCCCACTCCCCACAGGTATCCCGCCGGGTTGGGCATCGCCCTTACCCGATCCCAGTGTTCCCACCCATAAGCAAGCGCCTCACTAGCCGACTCCCTACCCACGTCACCACCAAAAGCAGCACACAACGCCTGACGGAGACGCGGCTCAGCTACACGGACAAAATCCGTAAACGAATCGGT
>Ga0255057_10000156_pt1 | contig 38877 bp, 42 predicted proteins | sample Cases_109_6_MG_FD_189022 | JGI IMG/M metagenome (GOLD analysis project Ga0255057, IMG submission 189022) | Seawater microbial communities from Amundsen Gulf, Northwest Territories, Canada - Cases_109_6 | ecosystem: Environmental > Aquatic > Marine > Gulf | place: Canada: Northwest Territories... | reverse complement strand
AATGGCCGCTAATGGCCGCTAATGGCCGCTAATGGCCGCTAATGGCCGCTAATGGCCGCTAATGGCCACTAATGGCCGAAAGCAGCCGTTTATATTTTAAAAAAAGATCATAAAAAATTTAGAGGGACACCCCTAATCCTAAACATAACGTCCATCATCGGACGCACCCCGCCTTTTAAATGCACACAAGCCTTAGCCAAAAACTCGATTTTTGCTGGTTACGGTTAGGCAGTGAAAGCACTCCGTTATTAGCCTAAGCCTCCGAGCTAACTGCCGGTACTACTGCTAGTAAATTTGAGTTTCGGGGGAGATAGTTGCTTATGACAGTGGTAACTAGCTGATTTAATTGGTGGCCAAGGGCGGAATTGGCCAGCATACTGCGGACATAGAGTGGATCGTTTTGTGGCAATACTTGTTAACAGGAGAAAGAAGTGATTCTTAATTAAGATATGTGGATTAATTAAGGTATATGGAAGAGAGCGCTAAAAAAAATCTAAGCGATTGGGGTATGGCTATCATTGGATTGGGGTTGTTTTCCACTGTATGCATTCTTGGTTATCAGTTTTTTCATTGGCTCAAAAGTGGAGAGTGGATATCGCTACCTTTATACAAGGCATTGCAATATTTGGGTATCAGTTTTGACGGGCTCTTAGATTTGCAATGGCAAGGGATGCAAAAATTATTATTTTGGGTACTTGAGTTACCGATAGCTGGTGTTATAGGTATATCTAGCTTAGCGATTGGATGGCTTATGTCTATGCAGGATTAAATTGGTTGTTTACGACTCAAGGCAGACGTGGTCTGAGCATCTTTCATAACAAGAAATGAATTTAAAGAAAAAATTTCATTTGCAAGGGAATGCATGTGAAAAAGATTCAAGTACAAGATTCAGCTTATGCTCTTGTAGTTTTTCAGGATGTTCATTTAAGTAATTAACTACAATCCTTGCGGCCTGACCATTACTGATACCGGTATCTGGGAAACAAATATTTCTTTCTTGAGTGATAGATTCTTGTTTATATAGTAATTGCTTTACGCCCTCTAGATAACTTAAGCAGCCTACCGATTTTGCATGATCATCTGAAGTTGGGTTATTGATATCTTGAAGTTTTAGCGTGACGGTACAATGATGAAATAGAGTCTCGCCAGTATTCCAGCGGCCCAGGCTATAGCTATAGTCTCCCAGTAAAAGTAATACAATCAATAAACATATATAGAAAGGTTTCAGTAATTTCATAAAACAATAGCCATCATATATAGACTTTACTACCTTGCGAAAACAAAGAGTTAAATATAAGAAGATAATTGTTCTAATGACCTCCTTGATCGAATGCAAGCATTAAGAGAATATTTACTCTGTTACACATTAGCAGAAAATTGCTCCTGCTTTTGCTGCACATCCTACATCCATGTAGGTCGTCCATGTTTTTTTATGTAAGTTCTAATGTGGAGTGACGATATAAGGATGAGGCTTTATCGCAAAGCTCTTTGCGTAGTTCTTCTTCGTATGCGCCTTCGTAGTAAGGTAATTTTGAAATCGCTGCTATGAGATTCCACAAACCATTTGGTTGGCTCATGAAATAAGAAACCATTTTATTGGCCTTTCTTCTGGCTCTTGCTAAGAGTAGTTCGTCTTGCATTGCCATTCTCCTTGAATTCAGTCGTTGAACGACATCTTATATATTGCATGTATTCAATATATATATGTTCTCCCGCATTGATTAATGGTGTGTATTCTCTTAATCAAAGGTACGAATGCAGTCGTAAGTATTATTATAAATAAGGCTGATAATTCCTGAGTTAGTTCCGCAATAAATAAAGTTAATAAGTATCTTAAAAAGATAATATAAGAGTTAGATGATTTAAAAATCTATTTTGTTTTGTTTTCTATAACAGGTGCTTGTTGTTTTAAATGTTCACACCAAAGTGAAGTAGCTGCAGCAACACCAACAGGCATCGCAAAAAAATTAAGGCCTGGAATGATTGTCATCACCATTAAGGCTATGCCTAATCCTAAACACAGAAAACGGTTTTGCTTGATTAACGTTAATTGCTGTTTGAACGTTAAATTGTGGTTTCCCATTGGATAGTCTAGATATTCTATCGCAAACATCCATGCGCCGAACATAAACCAAATAAATGGGGCAAAAATATTGATTCCAGGGATGATAAATAGCAGCAATAGTGGAATGGCGCGTATGGCTATGTAGAAGAGTTTGCGAAATTCGTTGCTGACCCCTATGCGCGAATCACGCAACAAAATTAGATAACCTTTGTCACTTCCATTTGCGATTACTTTTTCATCAGTAATTTGTTGTTCTACCTTATCAGATAGCACGCCATTGAAGGGCGCGCCAAACACATTAGCAATGATGGTGAAGGCGAAAAATACGATTAATAGACAAGCAATAAAAAATAACGGCCAGATGAGAAATTCTAACCAGCCCAACCAATTGGGTAAATTTTGTGCTAATAAGGTGTCAAATTTTATATATCCGTACCAAATGGCACCGATAAATAAAATAAAATTTATTAGTACTGGGATGAAAACGTAACGTTTAACGCCACGTAATTTGATTAAACTAAAGCCATCTCGCGCATGAGAAATCCCTTTAAGTATTTGGGAAATCATATCAACAGCCTTTTATATATCGGTTGCTTGCTAGCAGTAGTTAATGTGAATTAGGAAGTATAACATGCGTTGTAGGTTGCCATCCTTGCTTGCGATGTTCGACGATGACGTGTGTGAAAATACCTCCACGCACATTAAAGTCGGCAACAATGCGCATAAATCGGGGCTTTAGCAATGCCGCAAAATCGCTTAGAATTTCATTAGTTATTGCTTCGTGAAATGCTCCTTTGTCTCTAAATGATGACATGTATAATTTAAGTGCTTTTAGCTCAACACATAAGTTGTCGGGCACATATTCTATTAAAAATTTAGCGAAGTCGGGTTGTCCAGTTAGTGGACACAAGCAAGTAAATTCAGGAATTCGAATGCGTATGGTGTAATCAGTTTCCGTTTGCGGGTTTTCAAATGTATCTAAATGTTGTGTATGGAAATTCGTCATTAGGGGGTTTGGTCTCGTTCTTATAATGTACATATTCTAGCGAAATAATTAATGCGTCTCACATCTATTAAAATGGCCGGGTTTAAGTCTTTCGTAGACCCGACTACTCTGGATTTCCCTACATCAATGGTTGGTATCGTAGGTCCTAATGGCTGCGGTAAATCTAACATTATAGACGCAGTGCGTTGGGTGATGGGTGAAAGCTCTAAGCATATACGTGGCGATACCATGGAAGATGTCATCTTCAATGGTTCTTCTACGCGTAAACCTATTAGTCAAGCTTCAATTGAATTGGTATTTGATAATAGTGATGGCAAGTTGGGTGGTGAGTATTCTTCTTTTGCGGAAATTGCAGTTCGCAGACAAGCAAGTCGTGATGGCCAATCTAAATATTACTTAAATGGCACTAAATGCAGGCGCAAAGATATTGTGCAGCTATTTTTAGGAACCGGCTTAGGTCCACGCAGTTACGCCATTATCGAGCAGGGCATGATTTCAAGGCTGATTGACGCCAAGCCAGAAGAATTACGTATTTATTTAGAAGAAGCTGCAGGTATTTCCAAATATAAAGAACGACGTCGTGAAACGGAAACGCGTATTCGTCACACACGTGAGAATCTAGATCGTTTGAACGATATAATCGAAGAAATCAGTAAGCGTATCGAGCATCTGCAAAGACAGGCAAAAGCAGCAGAACGTTATAAAGAACTTAAAGCGGCAGAACGTCAAGCGAAAACAGAACTATTAGCTTTGCGCTGGCAGGCTCATCAAGAAGAAGTGCAAGAGCGTAGAAACGCTATGGAGCACAAAGAAACTGATATTGAGAAAGTGGTTGCGGATATTCGCGGTATAGAAGCCGAAATTGAAAAATTACGCGAGCAGCACGCTGATGAGACTGAAATGTTTAATCAAGTTCAGGGTGATTATTACAAGCTAGGCGGTGAAATTTCACGCATTGAGCAGTCGATTAGTCATGTAAAAGAACTAAACAGTCGATACGAAGAGGAAATGAAGCAAGTCCAAGAGGCGTGGGCACAGTCTGAAAAGGGTTTGCTGGATGAGCAAGCTAAAGCTAATGAATTGGAAAATAAAATTGCTGAAATTGAGCCAAGTCTAAATGCTGCGCGTGATGAGTTAAATACAAACTCTGAAAAGCTGGGTGAAGCAGAATCTAAGATGGCGAAATGGCAAGATGCTTGGGAAGCGTTAAGTATGAGGATTGCTGAGCCAGCGCAAATCGTTGAGATTGAAACTTCACGAATTGAATACCTTGAAAATCATCTTAAGCAGTTAGCGGAACGAAAAGACAAATTGCTTGAGGGCTTAAACCGATTCAGCCAGCATAAATCGTCTAAGCAATCAGAAGATTTTGTTTCGCGTGTAAATGAAACTAGCACTGCTCTGCAAGCTATTTCACCTAAGATGCTAGAATTATCCAAAAGTATTAGCGCAGGTCGCGACACAAGTCAAACACTTAGTGTGCAGTTAGAGAAAGCTCGCGAGCAACTGCAAACCAAGCAAACCGAATTATCATCCCTGCAAGTGTTACAGCGTGTTGTGTTGGGAGAGGAAGGTAAAGATGTTAGTCGATGGTTGGATCAGCATGGTTTAAGTAATGCTCCAAGGCTGATGGATAAGTTAAAAACTGAGGCAGGATGGGAAGCTGCGGCTGAAACTGTGCTGGGTGATTATTTAGAAGCGGTGTGTGTGGATGAAATTAAACAAATTGCGAGCTCAGTAAGAGAAATTGAGACTGGTCGCATAATGGTGCTAGATCAAAGTGCCACAAGCGCATCACTTCCTAATCAAGCTCTAGGTGAAACCTTGGTTTCCAAGGTTAAAGCACCAGTTGATTTGTCTGATAAGTTAGGAAATATATTCGTTGCGAATGATATTCAAAGTGCGCTAAAGAAGAGTGCTTCCTTAGGAGCGGGTCAGTCAGTTATTACTAGAGATGGTGTTTGGGTAGGATCTGGTTGGTTGCGTGTTTCAAGGATTGCTGCAAATAAGGGTAATGTTTTGCAGCGTAAAAAAGAAATTCTCAATCTTGAGAAACAAGTGCAGGCTCAGCAAAACGAAATCATTCGAATGGTTTCTAATTTGGAAGCCTGTCAGCGCGATTTATATGAGAATGAAAAGCTGCGTGACACTATACAAGCGAGTTTATCGAATGCGCAAAAAGTGCATGCGCAAGCTGAGGCGGAAATGTCTGGCTGGGAAAGTGAAAAAGAGCATGTTGAACGTCAAGAAGAACAGTTGCGAGATTATTTGGATGATGTGAGCCGTCAAATTAAACAATCTGAAGAAGAGTTAGAAGAGTCGCAAAATTCTAAGCAAGAGGCGGATTCAGCGCTTGAGATGCTTGATGTGGAACGTAAGAGTTTATTGGAACAGCGTGATAGCGCAGTTTTCCATTTAGATGGTGCTCGAAGTGAAGAGGCTGAGCGTCGTGATTCAACGCATCGTTTGGCTTTAGATTTAGAGTCGTGCCGTAGCTCTTTAAATGCAACTCATGCTTCACTTGAACGTATGATAGAGCAGACTGAGCAACTTAAGCAACGTGAGCAATCGTTACGCCTGTCCATTAAAGACGGTAGTGCACCGCTAACAGAATTAAATGAAAATCTAAAAGAATATGTCGATCAACGCATAAAATTAGAGCATAACTTGGCGGATGCTCGAATGGTTGCGCAGAATACTGAAGAACTGATACGCAGTAGGCAAGAGCATAATGTTGAAACGCAACGTAGTCTTGAGCAACATAGAAATGAATTAAACGAGTTACAGCTTGCTTGGCAAGAAGCAAATGTCCGTAGTAAAACGGTCCAGGAACAGTTATGCGAATATGATGTTGCGCCTGAAACTGTGTTAGAAAAGTTAGACGAAGAGTCTACTTTGCAGAAATGGGAAGAAAAATCGCAGGCATTGGAGCGTCAAATAAATCGTTTAGGACCGATTAACCTTGCCGCTATAGGTGAATATGAAGAACATAATGAACGTAAAGAGTACTTAGATAAGCAGTATAAAGATCTAATGAATGCTTTGGAAACGCTTGAAGACGCTATACGTAAGATAGATAAAGAAACCAAAGATCGATTCAAAGATATTTTTGATAATGTAAACAGCCACCTGCAAAAAATGTACCCGCGCTTATTTGGTGGAGGTAAAGCTTTCCTCGAGATGACTGGGGATGACTTGCTTACTACAGGTGTTGCGATTATGGCGCGACCACCCGGCAAAAGGCTTTCATCTATACAGCTAATGTCAGGTGGAGAAAAAGCCCTTACTGCAATTGCACTTGTATTCTCTTTATTTGAACTTAATCCTGCTCCATTCTGTCTATTAGATGAGGTCGATGCTCCTCTGGATGATGCAAATATCACTCGTTTTTGTGACTTGCTAAAAGATATGAGTGATCGTGTGCAGTTTATCTACATTACGCATAATAAGAACACCATGGAGTATGCAAATCAACTGCTAGGGATTACGATGCATGAACCAGGAGTATCTCGAATTGTTTCTGTGGATGTTGATGCTGCAGCTGAGATGGTTGCAGTTTAACTTTATTTTTCACATCATTAATCTGCGTCAGTTAAATCGGCATATGTCTGTGCAAACCTTATGGAATTAGAATTACGAATTGCGCTTTTGCTAATAGGATTAGCAGCTATAGTGGTATTGTATTTTTTTGGTAAATCCAGACGTGCGACTCTTAAACGCGAAGATGATGAGTTTAATTTTGAAACCAGTGATTTACCTGATCCGCTAGAGTTGGACCAAGCTCTTGAGCTAGGAGATGATCTTAAGAAAAAAATTAATGATCAGGATGAAGGGATAATTGATGATGTCGCAGAAGATATAAGTAATTTAGTCAATGAGAATATAGCGGAATTTCCACGCATTGCTGTTCCAAAAAACAAACCATCTTTTAGTTACCAACCTAGTTTGTTGAATACAGGGCCTGAGTCGCCTAAGCAAGCTGAAAAGTTGGTTATTTTGCATGTGATGGCGCGACGTCCTCAAAAATTTAATGGCAAAGCGATTTTGAATTTATGCAAAGAGCTTGACTTAGAACTTGATGATTCACACATTTTTAATAAGAATGTTGAACGCTTCAGTGGTAAACGGGCGTTATACAGAATCTTAAATATGGTTAAGCCAGGGACATTTGATGCGGATGATATGTATGAATTTGAAACCCCAGGTTTGAGTTTTATTTTAAGCTTGCCTGGACCTGAGGAAGGGTTAAGAGCGTTTAATTTTATGCTGGAAGACGCAAAAAAATTCTCAGAGCGTCTAAATGGAGATTTGCTAGATGATTCTCGAAATCGTTTAAATCCACAAATGACAGCTCATTTGCAAGAAGATATACAACTATTTAGTTTAAGACATCCGCGTTCTATATCAGCCTAAGATATTTCATCTGCAAAAAATATATCCAACAGCACTATAATGTCTGTGCTGTATTTTCGTTATTCTTACAATACCCATGATACGTAATTATTCGTAATGGCCATTAGTATACAAAATAAAATTAAACAATTGCGGGATGAAATTCAGCAACATAATTATTCCTATTATGTCTTAGATGAGCCCGCTATTCCCGATATAGAGTACGATAAGCTCATGCGCAGCTTGCAAGAGCTTGAGGATGCAAACCCGAAACTAATTACTGCTGATTCGCCCACGCAACGCGTTGGAGCGAAGCCATTAGACTCATTTTCACCTGCTGCACATGAGGTTCCTATGTTGTCGCTTGGGAATGTTTTTAGTGCTGAAGAGCTTGAAGCGTTTGAAGTTCGAATTAAAGATCGGTTAAAAAGAAATATCAACATTGATTATACCGCTGAGCCAAAGATTGATGGTTTGGCGGTTAGCTTGATTTATGAAAAAGGTGTATTGGTGCGCGGAGCCACACGTGGCGATGGCATGACGGGGGAAGATATTACTGAAAACATACGTACTATTAATTCTATTCCATTGCGATTACGTAAACATAAAAAACTACCTAATAGACTAGAAGCTCGTGGCGAAGTATTTATGCCTAAAAAGGGTTTTGAGAAGATGAATTCTATCGCGAGAAAAAAAGGTGAAAAAGCTTTTGTAAACCCTAGAAATGCAGCAGCAGGGAGTTTGCGGCAATTGGATCCACGTAACACAGCAAAAAGACCTTTAGATATTTATTTTTATAGTGCGACGAATATTGAAAAATTAACTTCGATTACGACTCAATATAATTCGTTACAGTTTTTAAAAGAGCTTGGTCTAAAAGTGTGTCCCGAAACTGTTCTTGTCCCAGGGTATAGAGGTTGTTTAAGTTTTTATGAAGATATCTCAAAGCGACGCGATAAATTAAATTATGAAATGGATGGAGTGGTATACAAGGTTAATGATTTAGAGCTGCAAAAAGAACTAGGTTTTGTGTCACGTGCGCCAAGGTGGGCGGTTGCTTATAAGTTTCCTGCGCAAGAGGCGGTCACTAAGGTTGATCGAATTGAGTTTCAGGTGGGACGTACGGGTGCATTAACTCCAGTAGCTAAACTTAAACCTGTATTTGTCGGAGGCGTTACGGTGAGTAATGCAACCTTGCACAATATGGATGAGGTGCAGCGCAAAGATGTGCGCGAGGGCGACAAAGTAATCATCCGGCGAGCAGGTGATGTTATTCCGGAAGTCGTTAAAACCATTTTGAAAACAGGCAGAAAACGCAATAAGCCCATTCAGGCGCCAGCAACATGCCCTGAGTGCGATTCAAAAGTTGTGCGTATTGATGACGAAGCAGTTATACGTTGTAGCGCGGGATTGTTTTGTCCAGCGCAACGAAAAGGCGCAATTAAACATTTTGCATCACGTACTGCGATGGATATAGAGGGCTTGGGCGATAAGCTTGTTGATCAACTTGTTGATGAAGGATTAATTTCAAGTGTACATGATTTATTTTCTTTGCAAAAAGAAAAAATTATTGCATTGAAGCGTATGGGAGAAAAGTCTGCAACAAAGTTATTAGCAGCAATTGAAAAGAGTAAGCAAACAAGTTTTTCGCGTTTTATATATTCGCTTGGTATACGCGAAGTGGGCGAGGCAACCGCTTCAGCTTTAGCGGACTATTTTCCTGATCTTAAGACACTGTTAAGTACAAGTAATGAGGAGTTGCAAGAAATTGATGATGTGGGTCCAATAGTTGCTGAAAACATCATGGAATTTTTTGCACAAAAGCATAACCGAGAAGTTATCAGTGAGCTGGTAAAAGCAGGTGCTGAATGGAAGAAAAAAGCTGCTGTTAAAAAGCAGACCACTGCACCACTTGATGGTAATACATATGTGTTAACAGGTACTTTGGAAAGCCTTACTCGGCCGAAAGCAGCAGATCAGTTGAAACAACTGGGGGCAAAAGTCACTAGCAGCGTATCGAGAAAAACTACTGCAGTTATCGCAGGTGCACATTCAGGTTCTAAAATAAATAAAGCAGATACCCTAGGTGTTAAAATTTTGAATGAAAAAGATTTGCTAGAACTTCTTAAATCATAGCTAGATTGACATAGCTATCTTCATATTAGATAGTTTGTTTTATAGTCTTTAAGTTTGTGGGCGAAATAATTATCAATTGGGAGTTTTTTTGAAAATTGAGCGTAGGGCATTTGCACGCTACCGAGCTAAATTAGCGGTTCAGATTGATATGGATGACTACAGTTTTGATGCAACATCTATGGATGTTTCGCTGCGAGGTCTACGCATTGTTTGTGAGGGCCCGACTGCAAATAAAATCTTTAATCGATACATACAAGTCACACCTGGCGAGAATATTACCGCAGATATCCAAATAAAGGCGCCAAATCAGAGTGGTTTGACAGATACTCTTAAATGTTGTGCCAGAGTTATTTCGGTAAGCCGAATTTCCCAAAGCAGTTATGGGGTTGGGTTCAATATCATTGAATTTGATGAAGATGGTCAGGAGCTCTGGCGAGTCTATATTTCCAAAAAACATTAATGCCTAAAAGGCAGTTGCCTTTGGCAATATATTTAGGGAAGTATTTATTGGGGCCTCAAATGCATATTGTACTAAGCGTAATCACTACTTTGGCTAGGCGTATGGGTGATTTCATCGTTACTAAAATCCGTTTTTGATATAAAATATTTTAACTAATATTTTTAGCATTGGTGTAATAGCTGGCGTAAAAAGCACGATGCCAAACCTATTTATAAATTGTCTGAACCATTAGATGTGGTAGCTTTGCTTCTTTTAGGAGTCGCAACATGTGAAGGTGAGCTTAGTGCCGAACAAAAAAAACGACGTAATGATTCAATTTTTGAAAAGATTTTCATTTGAATGCAGATGTAGCTTCTGATCAATTATTAGCGAGCTTACATTTATTACGGGATGAAATTTATATAATAGGTAATATTCATAAAATTTAAAAAACTGCTCAAAGTTTTCTGAAAGCCCAGTTTCTTCGTTAATTTTATTGATGAGTCAAGCGGCTAAAATTGATAGTCCAGTTAATTAAGAGCAGCAAAAATTAATTGATGCTACGCATCAATTATTTGCTAAAATAAAAAAAGGTCAAATTAGTGATGATGCTTTATAACTCTGTAGAAGGTAATCATCTTATTAAATTTAATAACTTATATATAATAGAGTCATTAAAAAGAATAAAATAACCAGCAAACACTTTTCTCAATAAATCGTAGCTTTACAAATTGTCAAATATTCACCCAACTGCTGTTGTTTCTTCGAAAGCAGAAATTGATACTGATGTAAAAATAGGGCCATATAGCGTGATTGAAGCTGATGTTGTCATTCAATCTGGCACAGAAATTGGTCCTCATTGTGTACTGCATTCCTTTGTTAGGCTTGGTAAGAATAATCAACTGCATGCTCAAGTCGTGATAGGAGGTCTTCCTCAAGATTTATCATTTAGTGGCGAAGAAACTTGGGTTGAGATGGGTGACGAAAATATAATTCGAGAAAATTGTACTGTGCATCGTTCTACTAATCCGGATATGCCGACTAAGCTTGGTTCTAAATGTTATTTAATGAGTTATTCACATGTAGCGCATGATTGCTGTCTGGGCGACGAAGTTATTCTTACTGCGTATGTTGGTTTAAGTGGCCATATTGAAATTGGTGATAAAGCAATCTTAGGTGGGCATGTAGGTACCCATCAATTTATCCGAATTGGGAAAATGTCGATGATTGCTGGCTTCACTCCAGTGCGAAAAGATGTATTACCATTTAGTTTGTTGGGTGGAGATCCAGTACGTCATATGCGTTTAAATACTATTGGCTTGCGACGCTCAGGAATAAAGGGTGAGCAATATAAAAAGCTTGAAAAGGTGTTTCGACACTTGCGCGAAGGTGGGTCGATAGAAGAGCAGCAGGGCACGCCAGAAATAGATTATCTTCGAGAATGGATGTTAGTGCCATCAAAGCGTGGTATTTATGGCTTCTTGAAAGCCTAAAGAAGCTCTAATTTGTGATGCCTTAAATGTCAAACATAATAAAAATACTTTTTGATATATGTCTTCTGCGCAAAGGCCCAGAAGACTTACCAGCCAATAGTGTACTAATGTTGGTATTAATTGCGATTAGTCTTATTGTTTCAATATGGATAGGCTTAATTATTTTTGATAAGAAGATAGCAATAATTACAAGTATTGCAGAGTTAATTTTTTCCATTATGTTTGCAAAAATTTTACTTATAAAAAATCCAGAACGTTTTACGCAAACGTTTAGTGCTATGTTAGGTACGGTTACCTTAATCAATATTATTTCTTTACCCATATTAATACCTCTATCACATGAAGATCTCAATCAAAATATTTCATCACTACTCGGACTACTTAGCTTTGCGCTGCTAATTTGGGTAGTGGTAGTTTATGGATCCATATTCAGTCGAGCCATATCTTCGGTTTTGAGTTATGGCATTTCAATTAGTGTTGGTTATGCTTTATTGAGTATTATAATTTCGCAATTACTTTTAGTAGCAAGAGTATCAAGTTAATGCATTTACATATTCTTGGAATTTGCGGAACATTTATGGGTAGTTTGGCAATTATTGCAAAGCAGCTCGGGCATACAGTTTCTGGGTCAGATGTGAATGTTTATCCACCCATGAGTACACAACTCGAAATGGCGGGTATTGATCTTATGAGTGGTTACTCAGTAGAGCATATTTTTCCGCTGCCGGATCAAATCATTGTTGGCAATGTGATGGGACGGGGTAATGATGTGGTTGAGTATCTGCTTAACAATCATATTGCTTATACTTCTGGGCCTGCATGGCTGCATGAAAACGTATTGAAAGATCGCTGGGTGCTCGCAGTGGCGGGTACTCACGGTAAAACTACGACCAGTAGTATGCTCGCGTGGATACTTGAATCAGCGGGGTTAAAGCCTGGATTCCTGATTGGAGGAGTGCCCGAAAACTTCAAGTATTCGTCTAGATTGGGCGATTCAAAATACTTTGTGATTGAGGCAGATGAGTATGACACGGCTTTTTTTGATAAGCGGTCTAAATTCATACACTACTGTCCTCATACCCTAGTATTAAATAATTTAGAATTTGACCATGCAGACATCTTTGATGATCTTGACGCAATAAAACGCCAATTCCACCATCTGATTCGAATTCTGCCTAGCGATGGGAAGCTAATCATCAATCTTGATGATCAAAATATACAAGATGTAATTAATATGGGATGTTGGACTCCAACGGAATCATTCTCCACCGAAAACCCTGCTGCTACCTGGTTTTCAGGGGATGTTGATTTACAGAGTTCACAATTTACTTTGCTTCAAAAAAATAAGCCTCGTGGCTTAGGTGCTCTGAAATTATTTGGTCGCCATAATATAGCCAATGCCATAGCTGCTATCGCTGCAGCGCAACATGCAGGTGTGTATGTAGAGGATGCCTTGCAAGCTTTGACTACCTTCGCCGGAGTAAAACGTCGCCTGGAACACAAAGGCACTTTTAATAACATAAGTGTCTATGATGATTTTGCACATCACCCAACAGAAATTGAAGCGACGATTTCTGCATTTAAAGATCAGCGCCCTGAAGGTCGCATCATCACCATTTTTGAACCACGATCGAATTCGATGCGTTTAGGTATTCATGTCGAGCATTTAGCAAGTGCTTTTGATGGTGCAGACAAAGTTTTAATTTTTGAGCCGAAAGATTTGCAATGGTCTATTCAAGACGTAACAAAAAATATTAAACCGGAAATAAAAGTATTTTCTATGGTAGACGATATTATTCTAGATTTACTAAATGAAATAAAACCAGGAGACAATGTTTTGATTTTGAGTAATGGCAGCTTCGATGGCTTATCTGATAAACTTGTTTTGCAATTATCAAGTCGAGAATCTAATGCATTACACTAAAGTGTGCATAGAATATGGATGATAGAAGAAACATCGCAGCTTATCCTCCAGTGATCGGATAGGTAAATATCGAACTATATAAAGCGCATGACCCATTTTTGGAACGTGATGTAGCAATTCGTTTGTTAAGGAACGAAAACAGCAGTACCAGTATTCTGGCCAGTACCGATATGTTGTTAATGAAGTTAACTGCAACTGGTCTAGACAAAATGTCTACAGAATTGCAGGCACAATTTAATAAAGCTGTAACCCATTCCAGAGTCAAGAGCTTAGCTGATCATAAAATAGCAGCTGATAAAGCTACATAATCAATGTAAAATATTAGATCACTGTCATTCTTTAATTAAGCAAAGAGCTTAAGCTTTGTCATCTAATTTTCATGAGCTTCCTTTATTCCCACTGAATTCGGTGATTTTCCCGGGTGGCGCACTACCACTGCGTTTATTTGAGCCGCGATATTTAGATATGTTGAAAGATTGCATGTGTAATGAGCATGGTTTTGGTATTGCGCTAATCAAAAATGGTAAAGAAACGGGTCGGTCAGCCGAAGTGTATAAGACAGGTACAGAGTGTCATTTCGCAGATTGGGAAACACTGCCAGATGGATTACTAGGGATAACCGCCTATGGTGAGACAAAGATTTATATTGAGAATACCCATATTGAAGCAAACCAGTTAATGGTTGGGCAAGTTCAGTACTTAGAAGCTGATCCTGATCTTGAGTTGCCTGAGGAGTTTGAGAATATGCGTACACTTCTGCAAAAAGTGATTACCCAAGTTGGTAAGCCTTATACTACCTTGCCGGCAGGGTATGACTACGCAGGCTGGGTAGGTGCTCGTCTTACGGAACTGTTACCACTACAATCAGCCACTAAACAAAAGCTCTTGGAGATCGATGACCATATTGTGCGTTTGTATCATCTCAAGGAAGCTATGCAGGAATCTAAATTTTTATAACGTAAGGAGAGAGATGTGGCAACGATTGCCTTAACCAAAGATAACTTTAACGATACGGTTGAGAAAAACGACACAATCATTATCGATTTTTGGGCTTCATGGTGTGGGCCGTGTAAGGCGTTTGCACCGACTTTTAAAGCTGCATCTGAAAACCATGAAGATGTTGTGTTTGCGAAAGTAAACACAGAAGAGCAACAGGAATTAGCTGAAGCATGCAATATACGTTCGATCCCAATGTTAATGATATTTCGCGAACAAATATTATTGTATTCACAAGCAGGTGCATTACCGCCGGCGCAATTAGAAGATATCATTGATAAAACTAAAGCGTTGGATATGGATCAAGTCAGAGCGGATATTGAAAAGCAGAGTCAGGCTAAGAGTTCAGAAGAAGCTTAACATTTGTAATTTAAATGACAGAAAAGAATAGTATCGATAAGGCATCTGAAGTAACTTCAGAATCTGCTCCAGAAAGATACACTGTGCGCTATGTGTTAAACATGGCGCTTAAGCATAGAAAGAAACTCGCTTCCGCGCATATCATCGCCATCAGTGCCGTACTGGCAAGTATCCCAATACCATTGCTTATACCATTGCTGATCGATGAGATTTTATTAGATAAGCCAGGGAAAGTTGTCGCAACTGTGGGCAAATACTTTCCTGAATCGCTGCATAGTCCGTTTCTTTATATTATCGTTTTAACTTTAGTGTGTATTGTGCTGCGGCTAGCCTATCTTTTCCTAAATGTTTGGCAAACCAAGAAGTTTGTTACTATCGCCAAAGATATTATTTACCGAATTCGTTATCAATTGCTCAATCGTCTTAAGTCTGTTGCTATGTCTGAGTATGAAACGTTGGGCGGTGGCGCAGTGTCTTCAAAATTTGTAACTGATTTAAATACTGTTGATCAGTTTGCAGGTGAAACTGTAAGTAAATTTCTAGTTGCGGCTTTAACTATAGCAGGTGTTGCGGGCGTATTGCTGTGGCTGCATTGGCAGCTTGCGTTATTTATTATGTTCATTAATCCTTTGGTTATTTACATCACCATGCTGTTTGGTAAGAAGGTAAAAGAGTTAAAGAAAAAAGAAAATAAGTCCTTTGAAAAGTTTCAGCAATCATTGACAGAAACTTTGGATGGTATTCAGCAAATTCGTGCTAGTAACCGAGAAGGTTATTATCTTGATCGTGTAAAGAAAAATGCTAAAGAATTGAAAGAACATTCTGCCGCATTTTCGTGGAAGAGTGATGCGGCAAATAGACTCTCGTTTTCTGTATTTTTAATTGGTTTTGATATTTTTCGCGCTTTGAGTATGGTGATGGTGCTCCTTACAGATCTAAGCATTGGTGAAATGATCGCAGTTTTCGGTTATCTCTGGTTTATGATGGGCCCGGTGCAGGAAGTATTAAGCATGCAGTATTCTTTTTACGGTGCCAAAGCTGCATTGGGGCGTATTAATGAGCTGTTGTACTTGCCAAGAGAGCCAGATTATCCGCATATTGAAAATCCATTTACTGGTAAACATGCAGTGAGTGTCCAAGTGGACAATATTAGGTTTGCTTATGGTGATGGGCCGTATGTGTTGGATGGCGTTAATCTTGCTATTCAACCAGGGGAGAAAGTTGCATTAGTCGGTGCTAGTGGCGGAGGTAAGTCTACTTTAGTGCAAGTGTTGCTCGGACTGTATCCGCCCCTGTTTGGAGAAATAAAGTTTGATTATGTACCCGTCTCAAGAATTGGCATGGAAGTGGTGCGTGAACACGTGGCTTGTGTGCTTCAGCATCCAGCATTGTTTAACGATACTGTACGCATGAATTTAACCCTAGGTAGAGAAGTTCCTGATGCAGCACTTTGGCGTGTGCTAGAAGTTGCACAAATTAAAGATGTAATCGAAGCAATGCCAAGAGGTTTAGATAGTTTGATTGGTGTAGACGGTATACGTTTATCAGGCGGACAGCGGCAGCGCATAGCGATTGCAAGAATGGCGCTTACCAATCCACAAGTGGTAATTCTTGATGAAGCGACTTCTGCGTTAGATGCTGAAACAGAAGCAAAATTGCACACTGCTCTAGCAGAGTTTCTAAAAGGTCGAACCATGATTATTGTCGCGCATCGTTTAAGTGCGGTGAAACAAGCAGATACGGTTTATGTATTTGAAGATGGGAAAGTCACTGAGCAAGGCGATCATAAAGAATTACTTAATTCAAATGGATTGTATGCAAAATTATATGGCCAACATCAAACTGCTTAGTTTTTTATTATTCTACGTAATTCTTAATGCATCCGTTTGTGCTCAAAGCTTATCTTCTTATAGTCACCTCGGCAATGATGGTAAAAATTTCACTCCTACTTCAAAAATGTCGAGTAATGATTGGAGCCATCCAGAAGAGTTAGACAGAGTGTGGCAAGCAAGTCTTGTCCGTATACCGTCTGAGAACAAAAGTTATATTCAAAGTATCTTAGCGGATATCGAGTCTGAATCGTTACAGACTACTAAAAAATATCCAACAGTAGTCTATTTGCATGGGTGTTCAGGAATTTGGGTGGGCACTATTAGGCGGATTAATTTTTTGGCTGAAAATGGTTTCGCAGTTATTGCGCCTCCAAGTTTTGCACGTGAGAAATATCCTAAGTCATGTGATATTTATTTGCATCAGGGTGGACTGTATCGTGATACCTTAAAAATGAGGCAATATGATGCAGGAAATGCCATTGAAAAGGCTAAAAAGCTTCCTTGGGTAGATGAAAATAATATTTTATTGATTGGATTAAGTGAAGGCGGAATTACCACTGCTACCTTTAGGTCAAAAAATTCTAATGTAACGGTAAATGCTCGTATTGTAGAGGGTTGGACCTGCACATCTGCATGGAATGAATATAAAGGTGTCAAGGCTCGAAAAACTGAACCAGTACTGACGTTGCTGGGTTCTAAAGATCCTTGGTTTCTAAATCCATATACCAATGGTGAATGCACTAATTTTCTAAATAAGCGCAATGGTAGTAAGTCGATAGTCTATAAAGAAGGTGATTTAAGTTATCAGCATGAATTGTTAGAAGATAAAGTAGTGCAAGAAGCTGTGCCCGAATTTCTGAAATAATACATTAGGTAAATGTTTTTTGAATTTATGCAACCATGTATTAAAAAGTTTTTTCTAGCAGATGAATATTATATTGATGAAGGCTGTTACATAACTGAAATTTCTAACTCTGAAGATGATCCAGGTGTATCTATTGCACGTGCGCGAGTTGAGCTAGGGGTGACCACGAGGCTGCATCAATTGCTTGGAACTATTGAACGTTATGTAATTTTACAAGGAGAGGGTTTGGTTGAAGTAGGAGATCTCTCACCGCAAGTTGTAAAAACAAGTGACGTAGTACTTATTCCATCAGAATGCCCGCAGAAAATCACCAACACTGGTTCCAGTGACTTGATATTTTTGGTTATTTGTACGCCACGTTTTGAAAAATCTTGTTACCAAGAATTATCAAGTCATTAATCTAGATTTTAGCAAAAGCTTTATTAGCTATTTCTATAGTCTTCTCAATATCTTCTTCTGTATGTGCGCTGGAAATAAATCCTGCTTCATATGATGAAGGCGCAAGGTACACTCCATGATCCAGCATATTATGAAAGAATTTATTAAAGTGATCAGAGTTACATGCTATTACTTGAGAAAAAGAAGTAATTTTTTCTTCTTCGCTGAAGAAAAATCCAAACATTCCTGCTACGTAGTTTGCGGTGAGTGGAATTTTGTTCTTTTTCGCTGCATCTAGTAGGCCATCCACTAATAATTTAGTTTTGCGATGTAGCTGATCGTGAAATCCTCGTTCTGAAAGTAGCTTAAGGGTTGTTAGTCCAGCAGTCATGGCAATTGGGTTGCCAGACAGAGTACCTGCTTGATAAACGGGACCTGTTGGCGCTAGTGAGTCCATAATTGCACGTTCACCACCTAGTGCGCCTACTGGCATGCCACCCCCGAGTATTTTGCCAAGCGTGGTTAAATCAGGAACTACTTTATAGAGTTGTTGCGCACCACCTTTAGCGACACGGAAGCCAGTCATCACCTCGTCAAATATCAAAATCGATTTATATTCAGAACAGATTTTGCGCAAACCCTGTAAAAATTCTTTCACTGGTAGAATGCAGTTCATGTTGCCCGCAATCGGCTCCACAATCACGCAAGCGATTTCTTCTCCTATCTCTTCAAATACTTGTTCTACTTCTTCTATATTGTTATATGTGAGAGTGATGGTGTTTCCCGCAGTCTCATCAGGTACTCCAGCAGAGCTGGGTACACCCAATGTCAGTGCACCGGAACCGGCTTTAACAAGCAGCGCATCCCCATGGCCGTGGTAGCAACCTTCGAACTTAACTATTTTGTTGCGTCCAGTATGACCACGTGCAAGTCGGATCGCGCTCATAGTCGCTTCAGTGCCAGAGCTAGTCATGCGCACCATTTCTATGGATTCAATCAGCTCGCACACCAGTTTAGCCATTTCGGTTTCGATTTCGGTAGGTGCGCCAAAGCTTAAACCATGCTCTGCGGCGTGTTGCACTGCTTCAATTACTTCAGGATGTGCATGGCCTAAAATCATTGGGCCCCAAGAGCCAACATAATCAATGAATTCTTTATCGTGAATGTCATAAATGCGCGAACCATGTGCGCGTTTGATAAACACAGGTGCTCCGCCCACAGCTTTAAATGCGCGCACGGGTGAATTAACTCCACCAGGGATAAATTTTTGTGCTTCTTCGAAGGCTTGTTCTGAAGTGGTCATAGTTTTTATACTTTCATATCAGTGATAAATATTCTTGCACAGCCCGCTTTGGAGATGAAGCATTAAAAACGGCACTGATTACGGCAATCATGTCTGCACCCGCTTTTAGTACCTTAGTGGCATTTTGTGGTGTGATGCCACCAATTGCGCAGACAGGAATATTAAATTGCTGTTTTGTTTTGGCAATTAAAGCAATTTCAGCTCTAGGGGCGTTCGGTTTAGTCTCAGAGGGGAAGAAGCTACCAAAAGCGATGTAATCTGCTGAAGCGTTTATAGTCGCTTGTGCATTTTCAAATTGCGCATAACATGAGGCACCAATAATCTTATCATCGCCAAGAAGTTTTCTGGCTAGCTTGATTGAACCATCTTCTTTACCTAGATGTACGCCATCAGCTTCGATAGATTGAGCTAACTGTGCATCATCATTAATGAGTAATAAGCACTCATGATCGTGTGTGAGTCTGCGTAGCTCTTCTGCAATTTTGTAACGATCGTCTAGTGAATTAACTTTGTCTCGATACTGAATAATTTTTACACCGGCAGTTAAAACTTCTTCTGTTTTATTAATAATACTATCTTCGCCTATACATGCCGCATCGGCGATCACGTATAGGCCTTTAAGATTTTGCATAATTTTGATAGGTAGTTATTTTAGCCAATGAAAACGATTGGGAATTTTTTGTCCCATACCAAGCTGTCTTGCAGCTTGTAAACATTTCCATGTATATTCTTGTGCTTGGTGGGTGGCTGAAACAATGTCTTGTCCACGTGCAATATTTGCAGCAATAGCTGATGAGAGCGTGCAGCCTGAGCCGTGGTATTGATCGGGTAGACGAGGCCAGCTGTGTACGTCTAGTTTGCGATGGTTACCATATAAAACGTTACAAACATTATCAGTTTTTTCGTGCGTGCCCGTGACTAATACATAATGTGTGCCGCGCTCTAAAAGTGCCATCGCGCAAGCCTCGAGGGTGTCACCTTCAGGCGCCAAGCTTCTAGTCTCCTCACTATTGGGAGTAACGATAGTGGCTAAAGGTACTAGTAATGTATTAATTGCATCAATCACATCTTTATTAGCTAAAACCTTGCCGCCACCAGCGACGATAATGGGGTCCAATACAACAGGGATCTCTTTGTAATCCGTAAGAAGAGTGTGAATTGCCATTGCGGTTGTGTCGCTTACAATTAAGCCAATTTTAATTGCAGCAACGTTCATGTCTTCTAGTACTACGCGTGCTTGTTGGATAATAAAATGTTCATTGATTTGAGCAGTGTCAACGACATTGCTAGTATCTTGGGCTGTTACTGATGTAATGATAGGTGCGGCATGGCACCCCAAGCTAGCAATGGTTTCGATGTCTGCTTGTATACCTGCACCACCTGTAGGGTCTGCGCTAGAGAATGCTAAGACTACGGGTGTATTTGCAGAAGGATTCATTACTTATTTGCACCATTTAAATGAACAGGGAAAGAACCATTAATGCAGTATAAAACATATATGTGTGTGATTTGTGGCTGGATTTACGATGAAGCCAAAGGCGCACCCGAAGAAGGAATTAAGCCGGGTACACGATGGGAAGACATCCCATTTAACTGGAAGTGTCCAGAGTGTGGAGCGATGAAGGATGATTTCCAGCTAGTCGAAATTTAAGAATTTACTTGCTGATATAGATACGCAATTTTTGCTGAATGTTCTAAAGAGCAAGTCCATTTATAAGCCATGTTAATCGATTCTGCACAGGCATATACGCCATGTCCGCGAACGATAGTAATGCATTGCTTACGTAACGATTTTGCTACGATACCTGGCGACTTTTCTGAATATTCATCATATGGAATAGTGTGTACAGGTACTTTGGAAAAATAGAGCTTGCCTTCAAAGTCTTCAGGAGTGAAGTCTTTGCCGTTCATGGTTATTGCAATTGTATGAGGTCCGTGGCTATGAAAAATCGCACACGTTTTAGCATTTTGTTTGTACACTTCAATGTGTAATTTTACATCAAACGATGCGTATTCTCCGCAAGAACCATCTATAGAACATTGAATTAAATCGTATGCTTGTAAAGTATCTGCGCATGCTCCTGTGGGAGTCACCCAAATGGTATCTCCATCACGTACGGAAGCATTGCCGCTGTGCGAATCGTTATAGCCATACTTACGTAGCCAGGCATAGTGGCGAACTAAATTTTCTTTTAATACTGTCATTTATAAAAGTATTTTAAATTGTTGCAACATAATCTGATATTCTTCACATTAGTATTGTTCAACAGCTAATAAAAAAAAGGATTTATACGATGTCTGCATTGATTTGTGGTTCTCTTGCTTACGATACTATTATGGTATTTCCAGACCGCTTCAAAGAGCATATCTTGCCAGAGAAGGTGCATATGCTAAATGTATCATTTATGGTGCCACAAATGCGCAGAGAGTTTGGTGGCTGTTCAGGCAACATTGCATACAATTTAAATTTATTAGGTGGTGATGGTTTTCCAATGGGTGCCGTAGGGCAAGATTTTGATCCTTATGCAAAATGGATGTCTGAATGTGGTATTGATCAAAAATACATTAAAAAGATAGATGGTGAATACACAGCGCAAGCGTTTATCACGACTGACTTAGACGACAATCAAATCACTGCATTTCATCCTGGTGCGATGAATAAAGCACATGAAAACATCATCCCTCAGCAAGACGGCATTTCGCTTGCCTTGATTTCGCCGGATGGTAAAGATGGCATGGTGCAGCATGCGCAACAGTGTGTAGATGCAGATATTCCATTTATGTTTGATCCAGGTCAGGGTATGCCAATGTTTGATGGTGAGGAGTTGCTTAAATTTGTAGAGCAAGCGACTTATGTTTGTGTGAATGACTATGAGTCACAATTGTTGCAAGAGCGTACTGGCTTATCGATTCAACAGATTGCTGGAAAAGTAGAGGCTGCTATTGTAACGCGTGGCAGTGTAGGCTCAATTATTCATACAGAAGGTAAGTCAATTGAAATTCCTGCAGTTAAAGTAACTACAGTGCAAGATCCAACTGGCTGTGGGGATGCATATAGAGGCGGCTTGATATACGGTTTAATGAATAATCTAAGTTGGGAGGTCACCGGTCGAATTGCAGCACTGATGGGTGCTATAAAAGTTGCACACAATGGTACGCAGAACCATAAATATTCATTGAATGAATTTGAAGAGCAATATAAGAAAGAATTTGGTCAAGCTTTTTAATTATTTATTAAGAACTGACTAGCGTAAACTCAACTGTTGCCAATTATTTTTAACGGCATGTTCACTGAGTTTTTCATCCGCATCAACTGCAACGGGATTGCTAACTAAATCTAACAATGGAATGTCGTTGCGCGAGTCAGAATAAAAGTAACTTCCTTCAAGAGAATGGCTAGAGCCTTTTAGCCATTCTTGTAGGCGTGTGACTTTTCCAGGGCCAAAGCTCGGTGTGCCGTGCACTTTTCCAGTAAAGGTCCCATTTTCCATGGCAGGTTCAGTTGCAATTAAGTTCTCTATACCAAACATATCTTTAGTTGGCTCAGTAATGAAACTATTTGTTGCGGTGATAATGACTAAGTAATCACCAGCGTCACGGTGTTTTGAAATTAAATCAAATGCTTTGGGTTTAATAATTGGTTTAATGCGTTGCTCTATATAATCTTCACGCCATTGACATAATTCTTCATAAGAATAATTTGCTAAAGGTTGCAAAGCAAAATCTAGAAACTCATAAACGTCAAGAGTGCCGGCAAGATACTCTTTATAGTATCTTTCGTTCTCATTTGCATAGTGTTGGGCATCTACCTTGCCAATAGATACAAGGTGAGATCCCCATTCATAATCGCTATCACCAGCAATTAAAGTTTCATCAAGATCAAATAATGCTAATGCCATAGTTACTTTAAATATTTAGGGTTTAAAAAATAGCCAATTAATAATTCTAAGTTATTGTATTGTATATTAAGTTTGCTCATCTAGACGCAGTCTAAATTGCTCCGTGCTTGGCCCTATGCAACAATATGATGCAGGAGGCAGTAATGGAAGATCAGCATGTAATTGATGCTTCAGGGTTTCGAGAAAATGTTGGCATCATAGTATGCAATGAATTTAGACATGTTGTGTGGTGCAAGCGTTATGGTCAAGAGGCTTGGCAATTTCCTCAAGGCGGTGTTCTCCCAAATGAAACAATTGAGCAAGCTCTTTATCGTGAATTAAAGGAAGAAACCGGTCTAGATCATGACCATGTTGATATTATCACTTGTACGAAAGATTGGCTCCATTATAAATTGCCTGAGCGGTTAGTGCGTAAATATAGTATGCCTATATGTATCGGACAAAAGCAGCGTTGGTTTTTGCTGAAATTACAAACCGACGAAAGCAATATCTGTTTAAACCATTCCAAAAAACCAGAATTTGATAATTGGCGTTGGGTTGATTATTGGTATCCACTTGAAGAAGTGGTGTCATTTAAACGTAAAGTTTATGAAAAAGCGTTAAATGAATTTGAACCGTTTTTGTTTACTACAATTCATTAATTTCAGCGGCGAACCACCCAAAGACAAATACCTGTTATAGAGAGTATTAATAATAAGATAGCGGCTATATCGATTACGTAAATTCCATATTTGCCAAAAAAACGTCCACTATGTGCATCGAGTAAAAACCTTTCTAAATTAATTTGTTTACTCATATCATGAAATTCAATTACTTGCCTTAATGCGGGCAAAGTAATGGTAGGTGCTACCCAGTAAGGATGTGGTCCTTGTAGTTTTTGCCAACTTGTAAAGTCACCAAAACTTTCCCAGTAAGTATTAATGCCACGTATAATCGTAGTATTGTTTTTAGAGAGCGCAATGCTTATGGGAGATTCTTTTAAGCCATCTTGCGTAGTTATTTCGTCAATTAAGTTACCTATATCGTCTATCACGATTAATGAATTTGAAGTGGCAATAATGATCTCATTATGTAAGTCAGCTGCAATTTTGATGGCACCATGTATTGAGGAAATTTCATCTATAATGGGTTTTCCAGATAAATATATTGATTCACCGGCATGCGAAATAGTTTGGTTTCCGAGCTGATAGGTGGTAATTGGATTAGGTTTTATTCCATAGTACTTAAGCAGCCAGGAGTTAGATAAGTACTGAGTATTTAGATTGAGATCATCACTATGCTGCAAGATAATGCCGGTGATAACTAAAAAAACAATGAATGTTACTGCAAGCAGGCCCACTCTGCGATGCCACTTGTGTAATTTCGCAGCCATAACGAAAAAATACTAACATGTACCTTTAGTTACATGATTATGTAGTAAAAGAGCCATTCTAGAGATATCAGTAATTGCATTTACCGATAAAGTAGCACCAGAGATGTTGTCAATTTTCGAGTCTAGTTTGTTTTTATTGGTTAATTTTGCGCCGATAAATTGATGCCCAAAAAAATCATGTTTAACTTCCCAGCCGCGACTTTCTCGAAAAATTAGCACTTTAACTTTCTCTATTCCCTGAGAATTCACCACAAAGCCAGTAGTGATGGGACGTTCTTTGCCAATCTCTTCAAGCACCCATGCAGTCCTACAATCATCTTGCCAATAAGGAACACGTATTTTTTTGTAGCGATGATCTAGTATCTTTTTCACCTGTTTGGATAAATCTCCAGATATCGTTAATCGCTGAGGGTCAGGGATACTATCGAAAGCACTCGCTAAAAAATCATCTTGTGATTGATACACTTCTTCAGCATGAGCAATACTGAATAACAAAATGACGAATAAAATCCATTTCAAAGTAACCATTATTTTTTATACTGCTTAAGGGTATCGCCTCATTTTGTTCTAAAAAATTGAGAAGTGTAAACCAAAAAAACCATATTAGTTATTTATAATACGGACTATATTAAGTGTTTCTTATGTTTAGAACATATAGCCTACACCTAAATCAAAGCCATCAAAGTCACGACCATCAGCTTTTGCTTCTGGGTCATGCGAACGATCGCGATAATCAAATTTAACTACTACATCTTTATGGGGCCACCAGTTCGCACCAACTTCCCACTGACTAAATTGATCTTGGATACGGATACCTTCAACTTCTTCGTAACGCGCATAAAGACCTAACCAGTCAAGAGGTTTGTAACTAGGTTCTACGTACCAGCCAAATTGCTCATCAGGATCGCCAGCAAGATTTTTAATATCGCCATCTATATCCCACTCTGCATATAGTGCACGCAGGCCAAATGCGCCGCGGCTATAGGCTGCATGGAGTGAATATAAAGTAGCTTCTTCAATAAAGTCATTATTTTCATCGTCATCTTGACTGGCATCAGTTTGATGATTTATAGAAGCAGCTAATTCTAAACCTTGAATACCGGTGTATTTTAAACGTCCTGTATAAGCAAGGTTACTTGCATTGGCGTTAGATACTTTTTGTCTGCCGCTGCGAATTCTTCCCCTGTTGCCGCCGGTTGATGGGATATTTAACCCAGTAGTTAGAGCAAGATCAGCACTTAGGCCGTTATTCCAGTGATGACTTCCTCCTACACCAGCTTCCCACCAAGTCGCAGGGATGATTACATTTTCAACATCATTGCGTTCCACGCCATAAAAGGTTGGCGGTTCATGCGTTTCGTTTATTATCCCTGTTGGTAATAAAAACACCCCTCCACGTACTTGTGAGTTATTAGAAACGTCATATTCAATGTAAGCTTGTTCGACTTCAACTTCACCATCTAGTGGTTCGCCATCTGCTTCAACACCGCCATGCTCAATTTCAAATTCAGAAACAAAACGAAGATCATCATTAAACTCTTTACCAATAAAAACTACGAAGCGATGCAGGTCTGCTTCCTCTACATCGTGTTCACTATCATCTGCCTCTAGGTTGTTGTAATGCACTTCACCATAACCACCTAATGAAATCCCTTCGAATGCATCGAGTGGACTGTCTTCAACTACGTCTGCCGTAGCATTAGCAATTACATTTGCCTCATCTGCTTTCTCTTCTGCGCGTGTCGCGGTTTCCATCGCTTGTTTTTGCTGAATCATTAAATACTCAACTGCCTTTTTGAGGTTTTCGTATTCTTTTCGATCTACTGAGATCTGTTCTGCCTGTAGAGGTAGTGTGAGAGCAAGAAGAGTGCTTAATGCTATAAGATTGCTTACTGTTTTTATACGATTCATTTTTAATATCCTTTAAAAACAATTAGTTATAAGTAGTTGATTAATCAGTCAGGTTTGTAACCAACGCTTATAGTAATAATAATAAGAATGATTCGCATTTATATATCTACTTAAGGGTAATTTAAACAAGGGTGGGTATATTTTAGAAAGACATTATTTCGGAAGTGAGAACTATTACAGTTAGAATTGTGTGGTTATGAAGAATCAATTTACAATTCTGAATTTCTTACTTTCTATTTCTTTATTGTGTGTAAGCTTTTATGTCGCTTGGAATCTCAACACTGCTTCAAGCTTCCTGTACTCAACTTGGTATGAAATACTAAGTCTTGATAGCGTAATTACTAAATACGCGCCAAATAATAAATTTAAAAATGGTTTTGAACATATAAACAAACAACAACATGTTGAATTATTTTCAGGAATTGTTGCCGGTATTCAGCACGGAGGAGAAGGTTTAAGAAAGTTAAGTTACGTGGATAAAAAAACCAACATAAAACAAACATTGCTTACTGAAGCTGAAGTACTGCATCTTGAAGATGTGGCTAATTTAGTAAGTAAATTTAAATATCTTGCTATTTTTGGATCGTTTATTACGTTTATAGTATTTATGGTAATGTGGTTTAAAAATATACGCATAGCAAACTATAAACGTCACTTGCTTGGTGGGGTGGGAACAATATTGGTTCTAATTATTTTAGTGATATTGATAGGACCAACAAAAATCTTCTATCTTGGGCATGAGCTTATATTTCCAATTAACCATCAATGGTTTTTTTACTATGAAGAGTCACTAATGAGCACTATGATGAAAGCCCCAGCATTATTTGGCCCCATCGCCTGCCAGTTGCTTATTTTAACCGTTCTACTTTGGTTGGCTGTGCTATATGTCTTACAGCTAATGCAAGCCAAACTTAAAATGGTTTAACAACAACCAGAATTACAATCGCGAAAAGAGCGAGGACTGGCGCTTCATTAAACCAGCGGTACCACACATGTGATTTAGTATTCGCGTCATTCGCAAACGCTTTAACTAGTTTGCCACACCATAAGTGATAAATGATTAGTAGAGCTATGAAAAATAATTTTACGTAGATCCACCCAGCAGATACATAAGCGCTCCAATTGGAAACTAATAGCAAAGACCCCAAAACAATTGTTAATACCATGCTAGGAGTAGTGAATCTGTATAACTTGCGTTCCATGATTTTAAAACGTTCATTACAAGTTTGATCATCTGTCATCGCATGATGGACAAATAAGCGTGGCAAATAAAATAATCCTGCAAACCATGTAATCACAAAAATAATATGCAAGGCTTTTATCCAGGGAAAGAGATTCAGTAGCATAATGTGTTCTCTTGTTATCTCTTAGATATCGTAAGAGCTTTTGAATTTCTCTTTAGTAAGGATTCCATATACTCGAATAATATCGGATCCAATATCGCTGCTAATGCAAAGCGCCTCAACACCTTCTTGTATAAAATGTTCACGCGCAGAATCCGCGGTGGCGCGTAAATCAATGCAGCTTGTCTGTAGTCTTTTGGCAGGTATTTCCATTAAATCTATCTCTGCGGATTCCTCTTCTTTGTTATCTTTCAAGTAATTGCTTAGGTCTGATGTTGGTAAGATAGCGATGGGTTCGTCTTTTTCGATAACAATCCAATCTTTATTTAGCTTAACTAATTCTTTTGCTTGTTCAATACTTATGATGTATTTGCTGCGATGTATATTACGATTCATTACGTTTGCAACACCTACACGACGTAATGCTTGTACCATAGGTTCATGGCGGTAATCCAAGCCTTTTAATTGCATCAACATTCTGTAAACAGACCGCTGGCCAAATAACTGGCTAGCGGTGAGTTGCGCAGTAACTATAGCCAACATGCCCGGCAAAATAATATTTGGGTTGCTTGTAAGTTCAAACACGCCAGTTAATGCTGCAAGTGGGGCTTGTAAGGTTGCCCCCATCATAGCTGCCATACCAATCAGTGCATACAGTCCGGGAGAAGAAGATAGTTCTGGGTAAATTGGTTGCGCTATGATGCCCATGATGCCTCCCAAACTTGCGCCGATAACAAAAGTTGGTCCAATAAGCCCAGCAGGCAAACCCAGGCCTACGCTGCAAGCAGTAGCAATTAGTTTTGCTGCAAAAACGATGAGTAATAATGTCAGACCGATATTATTGTCTAGAGTATTGTTCACGGTGTCATAACCAATCCCCATAATTTGTGGAGCAGCAATAGCAAGTAAACCCGTAATGCCTCCTGCAATTGCAAATTTTATCCAATTGGGTAATTTCTTACCCGCTAATGCAAATAATCTGGTTAGGTAAATAAATACAAATGCTGCGATACCAGTTACCATGCCAAGAAACATGACATAAGGAAGTTCTAGTAAGCTGTTTAGTTGAAAATTGTGTACTGAAAACACAATTTCCGTGCCAAATACTGATCGCGTAACTGCGGTAGCGCTTACTGCAGATAATATTACAGGTAGGAAGCTAGCTAGTGAGTACTCCATCATTACAACTTCAAGTGCGAAAATCACACCGGCTAGAGGTGTGTTGAATGAAGCACCTATAGCTGCAGCTGTACCACATGCCACTAATGTACGAATCGTATTATTGGGCAAGCCAAGTTGTTGGCCAATTAAACTACTAGTGGCCGCACCTAGATGTATTGCGGGGCCTTCGCGACCTAGCGACTGACCAGAGATGATTGCCATTGCGCCGCCTAGAAATTGCAGCAAAAAGCTACGAATACCTAAATACCCTTGATGGTAGGAAAGTCTTTCCATTACGTGTGGTACCCCCACACTGGAATCTTTTTTTGCCAATATTTTGTAAAGTACGGCTATCAGGATTGCACCCGCGATAGGTAATAAAATTCGTAGATATAGAGGCAGGCCTTCGTAATTTTCTGGGTCCCCATATGGCAAGAAGGAAGTTTGTACTACTTGAATAAGAAGCCGAAATGAGACGATGACGAGACCAGTCATTACGCCCGCTATGGTGCCTAATATTGCGAGTTGAATTAAGGCGTCTGGTCTCGAAGTGCGCAGACGCAAGATTTCCAGAGCATTTCTGAGCAACTTGCGAATCGATGAAGCCTTACCCATGATCTAGATTATGCCTGATCTATTGCGAAAGGGGTTTATATGAACACATGTGTTTTGCTTTTGGAGAAACATATTAGCTTGTATGATGCACTCAGATTTGTCTCAAGAATGTATTCTAGAGCGTGAATCGATAATTTCTATTTGAGAAGTATTAGGAAGTAGCACTCATGGTTTCAGTTGGAATAGTTGGAGGAACAGGATATACCGGTGTCGAGCTGTTGCGTATTCTTGTTATGCACCCAAATGTTGAAGTTAAAGTGGTAACTTCGCGCGGCGAAGCGGGCAACAAAGTTTCATGTTTGTATCCAAGCTTATTAGCTAATATTGATTTGGTTTTTACCAAGCCTGAAGTAACATCGTTAAAGAAATGTGATTGTGTGTTTTTTGCAGCGCCTAATGGAACTGCCATGCTTATGGTGCCTGAGCTTTTGAAAGCAGGTGTTAAGGTTATCGATCTTGCAGCAGATTTTCGTATCAAAAATCCAGCTAGCTGGGAGCACTGGTATCAACAACCTCATACATGTCCAGAGATATTGCAGACTGCTGTTTATGGTTTGCCTGAGCTACATAGAGAAGAAATTAAAAAAGCACAACTTGTTGCTAATCCGGGTTGTTATCCAACTGCAGTAATCTTAGGCTTCTTGCCACTGATTGAGTCAGGTATTGCAAAAGAAGCACAGCTTATTGCAGATACTAAGTCTGGTGTCAGTGGAGCAGGGCGAGCAGCCAATGTATCAACTCTTTTCAGTGAAGCAGGCGAAAACTTTAAGGCATATAATGTAAATGCGCATCGTCATTGGCCTGAAATCAAGCAAGAGTTGGAGTTGATGCATGCTTATGATGTAAATTTTGTCTTCACACCACATTTAGTGCCTATGGTGCGTGGGATTTTTGCAACCTTGTATGTGACAAAGTTAGAGGTTTCTACTGATTTAGCGAATTTGTATAAACAGCGTTACAAGGATGAGGCATTTGTCCGGGTGCTGGATGAAGGTGTATTGCCTGAAACCAAATTTGTTCGTGCCTCAAATCAGTGCATGTTGTCAGTTTCACGACCCTATGATGGTGATACCGCAGTAGTCTTATCAGTAATAGATAATTTAGTAAAAGGCGCTGCAGGCCAAGCGGTTCAGAATATGAACTTAATGTTTAATATCGAAGAAACTACTGGTTTAGCAAACCCCGGACTTTTCCCATAAAGCTTGAATTATTCATCATGCATTTGAAAGCACTTAAATATACTCTGCAAACAGGTTCATACCTGGTTTCATTTGGGATCACTTCGGGGTTTTTCTTGCTGTCATTATTTGTTGCCTATTGGGTAGGTGCTAATGGTTTAAATATTCCATTTATATCGTCGCAGGACAAAATTGAATTTGCTGATAGTGATGAAAAGATAAAATACTTAGAAAAAAAAATTCGTGAGCTAGAACATGATGTAGTATATGTGCAACGTTCAACTAAGGTTGAGCTTGCAGCAGTTGAAGAAATGAAAAAAACGCTGCAAGAAAAAGATCTTGAGCTATTGGAGTTAAATCAAGAATTACATTTTTATAATACGCTATACAATTCAAACGCTGATAACACATTAGTGCATATCAAGGCTTTTAATTTACATAAAGATTTAGTTACCAATAGATATATTTATGAGTTAGTTTTAACTGGCGTGCCTAAAAAGAGTGATAAAAAAGTATCTGGTGTAATTGGTCTAAGTGTAGATGGCGAAGAGCAAGAGATACTGAAACGTTTAGTATTTGAAGATGCTAGTGATATAAGTGATGCTTCTTTAACGTTTTCTTTTAAATATTTTCAAATAATTTCTGGTAGTTTTGCATTGCCAGATACTTTTGAACCAGCAGTTGTGCATTTAGAGGTGCGACGGGATCAGAATAGAAAACAGCCGATTGCAGTGAGCTACAACTGGGATGAAGTGTTTGGTAAAAGTTAAAAGCAGATTCATATGGCATTAAGGAAAAAAATTAAAACCATGCGTGTAGATACCTTGGTTGGTAAGCATTCAAGAATTGTAGGGGATATTCTCTATACGGGTGGTGTACATATTGAAGGTGAAGTTGAGGGTAACCTCATGGCTGAAGAAGTCGATAAAGGATTCGTGGTTGTCAGTGAAACAGGGTTAGTAAAAGGTGAAATTCGTGGCCCTACGGTTATTGTATATGGCATTGTGAATGGCGATGTGTATGCAACTGGTACACTCGAACTTGCCGCAAGCGCTAGAATAACGGGTAATGTTTATTATAATTTGCTGGAAATGACCACAGGGGCTGAAGTGAATGGTAACTTGATACATCAGCAAAGCCCACGCAATCAAATAGGAAAGGGTTAAAATATCTGGTCTATACAGCTATTTTGGAATAGTTGACTAATTTACTAAGGTAATGTTAGTATATTAGTAAGTTCTAACGTATTTTATTGGAGAAACTATGTCTGCAACTGAGACTGCGCAAACAGCAGCGCCTTCAGCACCACCAGCATCTCTTGTATTTACTGATGCGGCTGCGAATAAGGTCAAACAACTTATCGAAGATGAGAAAAACGAAAGCCTCAAGCTACGAGTTTTTGTAAGTGGAGGTGGCTGTTCAGGCTTTCAATATGGATTTACTTTTGATGAAAATCTTCAAGACGGTGATACATCAGTTGAAAATGGTGGCGTTACACTATTAGTAGATCCAATGAGTTTTCAGTATCTAATGGGCGCTGAAATTGATTATTCAGAAGGTTTAGAAGGTGCGCAATTTGTAATTCGTAATCCAATTGCAAAAACAACTTGTGGTTGCGGATCATCTTTCTCGCCAGGTTAATGAAATTTTTTCGTTTTCATTCAAAAAGCGCTCATTTGAGCGCTTTTTTTTGCTTTGTAGAAAAGCAAATTGTTTTAGAATGATAAAGAATACATCAATCTTATATGTTGGACGCTAAATTATGCAAAAACACGTTTCAGAAATTGTAAAGGAGTTTTCAGAGTGGGGCCTATTTATAAATCAAGCAGGGCCAGATAATGTAATTAGAGGCATGCCAGATATTAAAGAATGTGGCGAAGGGGATTTGGTATTTGTTGAAAGTGAGATATATGTAACTAATGTTCAAAACAAAAAGCCTTCTGCAATAGTTACTAACGAGAAGCTTGTCGATTATTTCAAAGACATGGCTAATACGAGTATTCTTGTAAGTAAGAACGCGAAGTTAGCACAAGCATTATTGCGTCAAGCTTATGTGGATCGTGATCTTCGAGATAATGGTTGGCCACAAATTCATGATTCAGCTGTGATACATGAAACTGCAAAAATACAAAAAAATGTAAGTATTGGGCCTAATGCAGTTATTTCAAAAAATGTGAGCATAGGTGAAAACAGTACAGTAATGGCCAATGCGGTGGTGGAAGAGGGTGTGCAAATAGGTTCTGGTACCACTATTCATGCTAATACAACGATAGCGTACGAGTGTGTTATTGGCGATCGCTGTATTATTAAGTCAGGTGCGGTAATAGGAATGGAGGGGTTTGGTTTTGCGCAAGATGAGAAACAAAAAAGTTATCGTGTGCCACAGCTTGGTAATGTAGTGATTGGTAATGATGTTGTGATTGGAGCGAATACTACTATCGATCGTGCAACTTTTAAAAACACTCATATAGCCAATGGCTGTAAGTTTGACAATCAAGTCCATATTGCGCACAACGTACAAATGGGTGAAGATTGCTTGATCACTGCGCAGTGTGCAGTTGCGGGCTCTACAAAAATAGGTAAAAGGATGCGATGTAGTGGTCAGGCAGGTATTTTAGACCATTTGAATATTGCTGACGATGTTATTTTAGTGCAACGGGCAGGTGTAAGTCAGGATGTGAGCGAACCAGGTATATATGCTGGGCATCCATTATTACCATTACAGAAATGGTTTAAAAATATGGCCATATTAAAGCAGCTAGAAGAATTGAAAAAAACTATTACTCGCCTTGAAAAAAGTAAATAAAAACTCTAGCTAATAGCACTTGAATGGAGTCGTTATTTGAAAAATTGGGTAGTTTGTCTACTGTGAATAGTTTGGCCAATGAGTTTTACGACGTGATGGGTCGTGATGTCGGTGCGAAAGAATTGCGTGCTATTCACCCAAATAATTTACACATGTCGAAAAAAATCTTGTATCGATTTTTGGCGCACTGGTCCGGCGGTCCTGAAATTTTCAATGCGGAGTATACAAATTCAACATGGTTAGAGCTCAGGCACAGAAATGTTGAGTTGAGTGAGCAGCATAAACATCAATGGCTGTACTGTATGGAAACTGCTATGAGTAATTTAGAGTTTAGCGATAATTTGAAACAAGATTTACTTTCGAGATTTTCTAGTTTAATTAATTCTATGGCAGTAAAAAGATCTGGTCTTGTTGCACATTCTAAATGATTGAGCAACTAAAATTAGAAAAAAGGAATCATTAATTATGTCTCAATTTGAAAACGTATCTATTGTACGCGAAGCTAATATTTATTTTGGCGGACAAGTTACGAGTCGTTCCATAATCTTTCAAGAGGGGTCTCGAAAAACATTAGGGATAATGACTCCAGGTGAATATGAATTTAATACGGACGAAAAAGAACTTATGGAAATCATGTCTGGTTGTTTGGATGTTCTTTTACCAAATTGTGAATGGAGAAATATAATAAGCGGTGAGAGTTTTGAGATGCCTGCGAAATCAAAATTTCAACTTAAGGTTTTAGAAACAACTGATTATTGCTGTAGCTTTATCAGATAGAGGGTTACATTATTCGGGCAATGCATTAAACAGGGTAATATATTTCTCCAAGAACAACTGGCTTATCCGCTCCGGTTACACTTGGAATATTTCCAGGTTTATTGCCCATGTATAGTTTCGCTAACCATGCAAAAGCCATAGCTTCCATCCATTTGGTAGGTACACCGTAATCACTAGTGCATTGTAATGCTTTTCCATCCAGGATTTTTTCTAATTGTTGTACGAAGTATTTGTTCTCACTGCCGCCGCCACATAAAAGAATCTTTTTGCTTTGGGGGCACCATGCATCAACGCTATCAGCTATAGTATGTGCAGTTAAAGCTAACAAGGTTGCTTGGATATCTTCTGGTAAAACTTTTACTCTATGGTTGTCTAGTTGATGTTGCAGCCATTCTAAATTGAAATGCTCTCGACCAGTTGATTTAGGAGGCAGGTTTGTAAAGTAGTCGTCCTCAAGCATTTGTTTTAGTAGAGTAATATTTACTTTTCCGCTTTGTGCCCAATTACCATCTTGGTCAAATGATTTATTTAAATGCTTTTGTATCCATGCATCCATAAGCGTGTTTGCTGGGCCAGTGTCAAAGCCAATAATGGTTTCGTCATTATCTTTAGGTAGTTTAGTTATATTAGCGATACCCCCTAAGTTAAGAACCACACGTTCTTCTCTAGAGCTTTGCAATACTTCTGCGTGATATGCGCATGCTAAGGGCGCGCCTTGCCCACCAGCATTAATATCAGCTTGTCGAAAATTACAAACCGTAGGGATCTTAGAGATTTTGGCAATAATTTTCGGATTACCGATTTGAATGGAAACTGGAGGAATGCCTTTAGGGTCATGAAAAACAGTTTGGCCGTGACTCCCAATAGCAGAAACCTGGCTTGCTTCAACGGATGCTTGTTTTAATAACTTATTAACAGCCTTATATGACGTTTCAGCAAATTGTTTATCCAATTGCGTAAAATCTTTTGGCTGCTGTCTTGCTGCAATAAGCGAGTTGATATCATTGCGTAATTGAGAGCTGATAGATTGGCTATAGCTTGTGACAATATAAGTATTGGATTTTGCGAAATCCATGAGTACCGCGTCTATAGCATCAACACTAGTACCTGACATGAGCCCAATAAAATATTCGGGCATGGATTCTTAAAAGAATTATAAATCGCGCATTACTAATGCGTTTTGTGTATACGCATCTAGTTGCACAATCATGGGTTGAATTGAAACTTGGAATCTATCCATTTCTGTATCAGGCAATGGTTTCGCGCTAGGTAATTTAACTTTAAGAGGATTACGGTGGACACCGTACACGCGAAACTCATAATGTAAATGTGGGCCAGTGGCTAATCCAGTGCTGCCAATGTAGCCAATAGTTTGACCTTGTTTTACGCGTGAACCAACGCTCGTTTTTCTGGCATATTTTGACATGTGTGCATAAAGTGTTGTGTATGTATTACCATGTCGAAGAATAACGGTATTACCATAACCACCTTTTTTGCCACGATGAATAACTTTCCCATCACCCGTCGCTTTAATTGCAGTTCCAACTGAAGCTGCATAGTCCACACCTTTGTGTGCGCGAATTTTATTTAAAATCGGATGTTTCCGTTTTAAGTTAAAATGCGAACTAATGCGTGCTAGATCAACTGGCGTGCGCATGAAAGGTTTGCGCATACTTTTACCATCAGGAGAGTAATATTCGGTTTTGTTATTGTTATCTGTGTAGCGATAAGCTCGGTAGGTGTGTTTATTATTTACAAATTCAGCTGCTATAATATTTCCATCACCAACTTTTTCACCTTCTAATAATAATTCTTCATAGAAAACTGTAAATGAATCGCCTTCACGAATGTCGAGAGCGAAATCTATATCCCAGCCGAAGATTCCTGCTAAGCCCATGATTAGCCTATCAGACATGCCAGCATCTTGTCCGGCTAGAAATAAAGATTGATCAATCGTCCCAGTAGCGACTTGAGAAATTCTATCTAACTCACGGTTAGATTCTTCTACGATGAATGAATCATGGTCTCTATATAAAAGAAGTGATTTGGTTATGCTTTTTTCAAGCTCTAATTTGTCGATGCCGTAATTGCCAAACGTAAAATGTATTTTTTGTCCGGGATATATTTTTTTAAACGGTTTTGCTTGTTTGCCTAAATTTAAAATTTTGGTTAACTCATTGTGTATATCAAGTTTGCTGAAGATAGAAGATAAGGTATCGCCTTTTTTAACTACTACCGTCACATCGCTTTCTTCTGCTATAACTTCTGTCGAAATAGTTTCTAATTCATCAATTGATTCATTTATGAGTATCGGTTCTTGGTTATTTTTATTAGATTCTAGCAGTGCAAGTATTTGACTTTGGCTTAGCTCTGTAACAGGCTTAAGTTGCAATGAAGTAGTTTGATAATCATCGCTAGCTTGTTCTTGTGTTGCAACTGTGGGTATTCCTTCAGCAGCAGATAAATTTGAGGCGGCAGGTGAAGTCTGATTTGATTGTGCTAAAACAACACTGACAATAAGGATTCCGATTAATGCGGTGGCTACAAGAGCATATGCGGGGACGTAATGTTTTACGCCCTTGCCGGTTGTCGCATTCTTAAAGTCAGCCCCAATTAAAGAATTGTAATTCACGGAATTTATTCCAATTTTTAGCATAAAATAACGTTCTTGCACCCATTGGTCAATGAATTTAACAAGACTCATTACTGTTCTAAAGAGACGGTTGCCTAGCCGGTCGTTCGCTATGGGTCATTGGTTTAATAGGATTAAAAATGCCTGAAAATCCACCAAATATGCAAATAGATGAGCTAGTTAGAGGGGTTGAGGAGGTCTTGCTTTTGGATGAGCTGAAATCCAAACTCAAACAAGGTCGCCCACTACGCATTAAGGCAGGGTTTGATCCAACTGCGCCTGATTTGCACCTGGGCCATACGGTACTTATTAATAAGCTTCGCCAGTTCCAGCAGGCGGGGCATCTAGTCATATTTCTAATTGGCGATTTCACGGGCATGATTGGCGATCCAACAGGCAAAAATGTCATGCGTCTACCCTTGTCTGAAGAAGAAGTACAAGCTAATGCAACAACATATAAAGAACAAATTTTTAAGATTCTAGATCCAGCTAAAACAGAAGTAGTTTTTAACTCAACTTGGATGGGTAAAAAGAGTGCTGCAGATATGATTAAGCTGGCCTCTAAACACACGGTTGCACGTATGTTAGAGCGCGATGATTTCGATAAGCGTTATAAAGGCGGTAAACCGATTTCCATTCATGAGTTCCTTTACCCGTTAATTCAAGGGTATGACTCAGTAGAGTTAAAATCTGATATTGAGCTGGGTGGTTCAGATCAAAAATTTAATTTACTTGTTGGTAGAGAATTACAAAAAGAATGCGGTCAAGAGCCACAAGTAATTATGACTATGCCCATTTTAGAGGGCTGTACGCAAGGGTCAGAAAAAATGTCGAAGTCGCTTAACAACTATATCAGCATCACAGATTCACCAAATGATATGTTCGGCAAAATTATGAGTGTCGACGATGAGAAGATGTGGCGCTATTTTGATTTGTTAAGTTTTCGTTCGACAAGTGAAATAGAAAGACTCAAGGAAGAGGTTAAAGAGGGTGTCAATCCACGTGACATAAAGTTTAAGCTCGCCGAAGAAATCATTGAGCGTTTTCATGATCAAAAAGCAGCTAAGGCTGCACAAGCGGATTTCATTCAACGTTTCCAAAAAGGTGCTATGCCAGATAATATTCCTGAAAAAGAGATTCGGGCTTCAGGCGGTAATATAGCAATAGGTAATTTATTGAAAGAGGCTGGTTTAGTTGAAAGTACCTCAGAAGCGATGCGCATGATTAAACAAGGTGCGGTTAAAATTGATGGAGATAAGATTGATGATCCAAAATTGATTCTAAATAAGGGTGTTTCGGGTGTCTTTCAGGTCGGGAAACGCAAATTTGCTAAAATAAATCTTAATTAAAGAACTAAACACTGTGGCAGAAACACAAGAACAAGGTATTGATGGCATAGATGAAGTTGAGCAGAAGCTGCTGAGCTAGTCAGTAAAATTAATTTAGAAGATATCCAGTTTAAATTTGGACAGTTTTCGCAACAAATAGTCGAATGGGCGCATAGTCCACAGTTCTATGCCCAATGTGGGTTAATCGAAGCAAAAAAATTATTGCATTTTTAGTTGTAAAAATAGTTGGCAAAAACTTCAAGCCAAGGGCACAGTCGCCTCAGTCAGGAACAATGAGTCAATGGCGTGGTTTTGTGTACCGCTTAAAATGTGTCCTATTTTCTCTTTTTTCACTAGCTTTCTTAGGCCTAGTAAGTTCGTTAAGTGAGGCAACTGTTCAACAATTTTGGTTGATTTAAATTGCCCAGGGTCTTGCTGTTATAGCAGTTATTTATTTTGTTACTAAGCGGTTTATAAATAGTGAGGTTGTTAAACAATTTGTCAAATGGGTGATTATTCCAATTGCTGTGTTACATATGTTTGGGTGGATAGTGTTGTTGATGGCATCAATCGTGTGGATGCAGATTTAAAAATGATGATTTGGAACGTATTATAAAGAAAACAATATTCAGTTTTCATTTCCACAACGAGAAGTGAGTAACCGGG
>Ga0255057_10000155_pt1 | contig 38880 bp, 38 predicted proteins | sample Cases_109_6_MG_FD_189022 | JGI IMG/M metagenome (GOLD analysis project Ga0255057, IMG submission 189022) | Seawater microbial communities from Amundsen Gulf, Northwest Territories, Canada - Cases_109_6 | ecosystem: Environmental > Aquatic > Marine > Gulf | place: Canada: Northwest Territories... | reverse complement strand
TCGAGATAGGTGAAGTAAACCGAGTTGTTGACGTGACCCATCGGGTCGAGATCGCGGAAGCGTACCGGGATCTTGACGTTGAAGTGGCGCGTGGAGGGGTGGTGGCTCATGGGAGCGGCAAGCTAATCCTTCACTCGAAACGACGCCGATCGATTTGGTTGCGACGATCCGTGCCGCTGGCTACTGTTCGCGCCTACGTGCTTGCCTCAAAAACCGTCATCGGAGTACTGCTCGGAATCGTCCTCATCGTCACACCGGGGATGGTCCGCGCACAGGCCTTTCTGCAGTGGGATCTCGCCGCTCGGCCGGCGGCGCTAGGCGGAGCCGCTACCGCCATGCCCGACGATCCAAGCACGGTCTTCTACAACCCAGCCGGCATGGCCCATCTGAGCGGCACGTTCGTCCAGGCCGGCGCGACGGTCGGAGCTGCCGCCAGCCGATTTCGAGGATTTGGTACCAAGGAGTTCGATCGCGAGTCGAGTCCCACAATTGGCGGCTCGCTTTACATCTCTCACTCCGTCGCCGAAAAGCTGACCGGTGGGATCGCGATCAACACGCCGTGGATGTTGGCGGTCGAGTGGGAGGACCCGAGCGATTTCGTCGGTCGGTTCCGATCCTTCGACGCCGACCTCAGCTCGATCAACTTCAATCCGGTGGTAGCTGCCGGCCCGTACAACGGCTGGAGTTTCGCGGTCGGAGTCGACGTGTTGAACGTGAGGTTTGACATCCATCGCTTCGAGCAAGACCCTGAGCTCAGCGCCTTGGCTGGGCTGGCCCCGGTGGACTTGGCGCGTTCCAGAATCGACACGGACGGGACCGGAATCGGTTGGAATGGCGCGGCCATGTTTGTACCGTCGGAGCAGCTCGTATTCGGTGCCCAAGTGCGCAGCGAGATCGAGATCGATCTCAACGGCGTCGCAGACTTTGTTGGCGTTGCGCCCGCCGAGCTGCGGGCTGTGCCATTCGGAGAAGGCACCATCGGTGACTTGCTCGATGAGCGGTTCGTCTCCCAGAACACGCGCATCCCGTTCACGTTCCCGTCCATGGCGGTCGGCGGCGTGGCCCTTCAGCCGATCCCCGAGCTGTGGCTCCGGGCTGACTTGCAATGGGTCAACTGGAGCGCTGTCGATGCGATCCAGTTTGAGTTCGAAGATCCGACTCTCGATGGCCCGATCGGATTGGACTACGACGACGCATGGTCGGTGCGCGTCGGCGCCGAGGTCGAATACCTACCTGAGACTACCCTACGTCTCGGCTATTCGTGGGAGGATACGCCAGCGAACGTTATCTCCGTGAATCCCATCATCCCCGATGCGGCGCGCAACAGTTATTCGATCGGACTCGGCTTACGTGGATCCGTATTCGACCTCGATTTTGCCTATCGATTGTCGCTGCTGGAGGATCGCGAAGGGGTCGCCTTTCCCGACAACGACTCCACGATCGATGGTGTTTACGAAACAGTGGAGCACTGGTTTGGGGCCGCGATTACACGTCGCTTGTAGCGTCCCCGCTGGTTGCTGCAGACACCCTGCCAGGCTATAATCTGATGGTACCAATGAGACTGTCCAACGAACAGCGTGATAGCTTCATCGCCCAATGCCGGGCAGCTGGGCTATCGGTAACCCACCAGCGGCTGGCAATCTTCGAGGCGGTATTGGCGAACTGCAATCGCCACCCTTCGGCCGAGATCATCTACCAGACCGTCGGTGAGCGATACCCCACGATCTCGTTCAATACGATTTACAAGAACCTCGAGATTTTCGAAGAGTTGGGAATCGTGGTGAAGGTCAACCCGCTCTACAACGAAGCGCGTTACGATGTCGACGTCCGACCCCACCATCATCTGATCTGCCGTCAGTGCAAGAAGATCGTCGACGTGCACGATGAGAAGCTGGGCCACGTTCCACCACCGGTGGACGCCAAGAACGGCTTCAAGGTGGAGAATTGGACTGTCCAGTTTACCGGCCTGTGCGCCGACTGCCAGCCAGCGTCAGCAGTCGTTTGATCGGATGCTGACAACCAACGTGGTTGCTAGCTGAGAAAACACGTTGGAACAAAACCTGGCTGCGCCCCGTCTAATAGGGGTAGAATCGTGTCCACCAGCCTCGACCATTCCGCCTGGAGGTTGAGATGTCGTTGAAGCTAGCTCGGTTTGGAATCCCACCCTTGGTCATTGCCGTTGGGACGGTCGCGGCGTTTGTCGGAGATCGCGACGAGGCTGTGCATGAAGCCACCGTGGCTCCGATCACCGCGCCGACCGTCGTCAACGACGAGCCAGTCGATGGTTTTGCCCTCGGTCCGGCTGACGCGGCACCCGAGCTAGTCGTCCTCGATGACCTAGCAGCCGAAGAGGCGAAAACAACCCCCCGCCGAGTCGCGGCGCCACAAGGTCCCCCGGTTCCGGTCGAATCGGTCACAGCCCCAACCGCAACGGTGGTCACCAGCGAAGCCTTGTCGATCGATGCCCCCTCGCTGGCTTTGGAACAGCCTAGCCCGCGGCGCTCCATTCGTGTCGATCCGCGGCGCGATACTGCGCGCGGAGGCATCTCGACCGTCGCCGATACCGGTGGAAGGCGAGACGGTTTTCGCGTCGGCATCTCGGTTGGCGGGGACTGTCGCCCCAGCGGCATAGCCGGGACGACGCTCGTCTTCGATCGCGGCGCCGGACTGAGCGGCGTCGGCCTCGGTGGGCGGCGCGGAGTCCGGTTCTAGCCAAATCCATCGCCGCCAGACCCGACTCGTTTTACGGTCGGGAACCCCACATGGTATCAGGCGTATAAAACCTGATATCCGTAGCCAGCCGCAGTCCCCATCGGAGGTTGTACAGATGACCCGTCCGCGTACGCTGATTCCGGCCGCGGTGTTGATCGCCGGCGTCTTCGCCTGTCAGGGCGAACCCGCGTCGCGCGACACCACCCCGCGCGTGGTGTTCAAGTCCTCTCAGTCTACAACCCTGGCGGACATGGATCAGGGCATGTCTATGGGCCCCAACGGTGCGGCACCCGAAATCGTGCTGCTTGGTGACCCAGCGCCGGAAACACGCGCCGAAAAGCGCCCCGTCAAGCGGCCCGAGCCGGGCCCGACGATCATTTACCGCACGGTGTACATCGAAGCACCAGCTGAGGCTACGACCGAGCCGGAGGAATCGGGCCAGCCGATCGCCGAGGTTGTCGACGAGCCGATTGTGGAACCGGCAGCCACACCGGTCGTTCCCGATCCGAAACCAGCCGACGCCACTGACGTCGCCGACACCCCGAATACACCGGATCCGGTCGCGACCGCACCTCCGGCGGTGACCCCAACCACATTCCCGAGCGGCGGCTCAAACCGCGCCGAAGATGCCATCTTAGGCGCCGCTGTTGGCGCTTCGATCGGTGCGATTCTCGGTGGACGAGGTGACGCCATGGCGGGTGGCATCGGTGGCGCGATCGGTGGAGCCACTAGCGGACGTGGCGGCGGGATCCTAGGCGGCATTCTCGGTGCCAGCTCCCGCGGGCGGGTGCTTCGTCGCGGTGGCGGCTGCTAAGCAACCGATCCGAATCGCTTTTCCGTTAGCAGGCTAGACCGGGAACCCGCTCTCGCGCAGGAACGCCACCGTGCGTTCGGTGGCACCCGCCATTTGCCCCAGTGCAGCATTGGCCGCTTTGCCAGCGGCATCGTCTGGCAGCCACGCCCGCCAACGAGCGGCTAGCTCAGCCGGTGAACCGACGACCGCCAATCCCCCCGACCGCTCCAGAACATCGACTTCATGGGGCTGCCCATGGTTGGCCCCGATCGTCACCGGGACCCCATGCGCCGCGGGCTCCATCACATTGTGGACCGCGCCTCCAAAGCTCCCGCCCACATACGCCAGATCAGCGACCGCATACAGTCGGTACAGCAACCCTACCCGATCTACGATCACCACCGCGCAATCCGCGAGCCCCTCCCCGGTACCGAACCGGCAGGTCTCGAGTCCAAACCCCCGGGCCCGAGACTCGAGCCGCGCGATCGCCTTCTCGGTCGGTTCGTGTGGCGCCACGATCGCGATCGCCCTGGGATGCGTCGCTCTGAGCTGAGCCAGCGCCGCCAACAGGACTCGCTCGTCAGTCGGCCAAGTGCTACCACCCACGATAACTGGGCCGGCACCCTCAGGCGGCTGCCACTCCGCCCCGTCAGATACCGCCTCGCGCGCTCTCTCAAGCGTGACGTCGGCGCGAGTGTCCCCGGCGACACGCACCCTGCTCGCGTCAACACCGAGGTCCACCAATCGCTCAGCGTCGGTGGCCGCGATCGTCGCGACCGCGTCAAAACGGTGATACAGATCCCGGGTCAGTCCCCGCACCGGCCATCTGACTCGCGCTGAACCCACCAGACGACAACACGCTTGTCCCAACATGACACCCGCATCCGACGCCGCCCAGACCAGATTCGGCCACGTCTCACCACCCACCAGCACGAGTGCGTCCGGTGCTAGAAGCTCAACTAGCTGACGCGTTTCTTCCGGGTAGTCGAGCGGCAAATAGTCGACGGCGTCGGGCACGTCCCAGGAGTGGACGAGCCGCTCAGCGGAGGGTGAGAAGTGGGTAAAAAAGATTACCGCGTCGGGCTGGGCGCGGCGGATCGCCGTTGCTAGCGGTTGCGCTTGGAGCGTCTCTCCGGCGCTGGCCGCGTGCAGCCAGATGACCGGGGACCGCCCGGCGGTCGCCTCAGCGGCCCGCTGCCAACGCGCCAGCACGCCCTGGCGCGCGGCGATCCCGCAATCGACCTTGGGGACGGCTCGCCTCACAAACGGCGTCGCTACGCGGGTCACCGGAACGATGAGCCGGTTGTAGATCTGTCGCTGCAACAATGGTTTCACGGGGGATTGGGAGAATATAGATGGTGACGATCCGGATCCGGCGCCGAGTCACACATGAACATCAACGGCTCGCACTCGAAAGCGCGCAATCGGGCGAACTTTGGGGATTCGGGGCGCGAGGTTGGAGCGGTTAGATGGCGTCGACGCGAGTGATGCCGCGCACAGTCTCTCTGAGCCGTTGTTCGATGCCTTGCTTGAGCGTCATCGTGCTCATGGGGCACCCGCCGCAGGCGCCCATCATCCGCAGGGTCACCACTCCATCCTCGACGTCGAGCAGCTCAACGTTGCCGCCGTCCATGGCGATCGCGGGCCGGATCGTGTCCAGTGCCGCTTCGACCCTGGCCCACAAGGCCTTGCTCTCATCCACATCGGCTTGCTCGGTCAGGTTGTCGATCTTGGTATCGGTCATCGTCGCGTCATCCTATGCTGAACGTTTAGAGACATCAAATTTACGGGTTCTTACACCCGATCGGCAACCACGTGCCTGCTGCGGCCGCGGGGCTCGACGGGACCGTACCCGCCAGCCCGGGGTATGCGTGGCCTCGAGCCTCGATGACTGAGACCAAACGCATACTCTGGGTCGACGACGAAGTCGCCGGCCTCAAGTCGCACATTCTGTTCCTCGAGAATCGTGGGTTCCAGGTAACCACCGCACCCAACGGCGAAGACGCCCTCGCTCTCATCTCCGAAAACGGCTACGACTGTGTGCTGCTCGATGAACAGATGCCTGGCATGCGTGGGATGACCGTGTTCCGGCGCATCCGAGACAGCCATCCGCGCTTGCCGGTGGTAATGGTGACCAAGAGCGAAGAAGAAGGTCTCATGGATCAGGCGATCGGCAGTCGAGTCGATGACTACCTCGTCAAGCCAATCAACCCGAACCAGGTCTTGTCGGTCCTCAAGCGCCTCCTCGAGGGTTCGCGAATCCGTCATCAAACAATCGCCCAAGCGTTTAGCCAGCGTTACATCGAACTCGACGAACTTCGGAAGACACGGTCATCGTGGGACGAATGGGTTCAGCTGTACCGTGAGCTCCTGGGATGGGAGCTCCGATTGATCGATGCCGGCGAGCAGGGGTTATTGGAGAGCCAGGGCGAGCTGGGCAAAGCCGCAAATAGCGACTTCAGCCGCTTCGTCCAGACCCATTACCGAGAGTGGATCGCGTCAAAGCCTGGCTCGCGGCCGTTGCTCTCGCCGGACCTAGTGGGGGCTCACATTGTCCCGCTTCTGCGAGCCGATCCAGGGCCCGTCTTCCTTGTGTTGATCGACTGTCTGCGACTCGATCAATGGCTGACGATTCGTGACACGCTGGAGGCTCACTTCACGATCGAGGAGGCGCACGCGGGGTCGATACTGCCGTCGGCCACACCCTACTCCCGTAACGCCATCTTCAGCGGTTGGCTACCTCGCCAGATAGCCGAGAAACGACCCGATCTATGGCTCGGCGACCCGAACGTGGAAGGCTCGCTCAACCCAAACGAACGTGAGCTGTTGGAGCTCCAATTGGCGCGCAAGGATGCGGGCGATATCGGACCGGTCCAGTACACCAAGGTATTCACGGCGACCGAGGGCACGGCAGCGCTCAAGAAACTGCCGCAATGCTTCCAGAGCCGATTGTCGGCGTTCGTCTTCAACTTTGTCGATGTGCTCACGCACGGCCGGTCGGAATCCGAGATCCTGCTCGAGATCGCGCCTAACCAGCAGGCGTTTCGATCACTGACCCGCTCGTGGTTTCTGCACTCGCCGCTCTACGACTTGCTCATGCAGTCCGCCCGTCACGGTGTGCGCGTCGTGCTCACCACCGACCACGGCTCGGTTCACTGCATGCGCCCGGCTACCGTCTACGCACGACGCGACGCCTCGCAGAACCTGCGGTATAAGTTCGGCAACAACATTCGCTCGGAGGAACCGGAAGCTGCTTTTCGGGTCGCAGATCCGAGTAGCGTTGGCCTACCTGACATGGGCTTCAATGTCGCCGCCCTGATGGCGGTCGAGGACTACTACTTCGTCTACCCGACCAAGCTCCGCGAGTACCAAAGTCGCTACTATGGCGCCTTTCTTCACGGCGGGATCTCGCTTGAGGAGCTGATCCTCCCGGTGGCCACGCTGACGCCGCGCTAGACCGTTAATTTCCACCCTATGAAGACGTACCTCCGCATGATCAGCTATCTGAGGCCTCACATCGGGCTGCTGGGACTGTCGTTTTTGCTCATGGTGCTGTTCGCGCTGGTCGACGGGTTCTCGATCGTGGTGCTGATCCCATTTCTACAAGTGCTTTTCGGCGGCCCATCAGCGACCACAGTTCCACTTCCACCGGATCACTTCACGGGGCAGATCGAGCACTTCTTCAAGTATGAACTGTTCGCGTTTCTGGAGGAGCCCACGGCCGTCGGCACCCTGGCCAACGTGTGCCTCGTGATCCTTACGGTTTACTTTGCCAAAGCGGTGCTCGGCTACTTCCAGCAGTTTCTGCCGCAGGTAGTCCTCGAGCGTGCGCTGCGTGATCTGCGAAACCAGTTCTTCACCCACATCCAGCGACTGTCGTTCCTCTACTTCCAGCGGACTCGATCAGGCCAGCTGATGTCGATCCTAATCAATGACATACAGCTCCTGAAGAACGCCATCTCGACTGGTGTGTTTCGCGTCATCCGACACACTCTCGAGGTAGCAATAACCCTTCTCATCCTGGTGGCGATCTCGTGGCGGTTGACGCTTCTCGCAGTTTTGATCCTGCCTCCGATCGCCTGGATCGCAGTGCTCCTCGCGCGCAAGCTGCGTCGCGTCAACCGGCAGATGCTGCGCAAACTGAGCGACATCACCAGCGCGCTCCAGGAAAACGTCGCTGGCATTCGGATTGTACGCGCGTTCAGCGCCGAACCGTTCGAACAACAACGATTCGGCCGAGACAACGAAGCGTATCAGCGCAACATGGTGAGGTCGAGAAAGTATGCGCTTTTGGGATCCCCGGTTTCCGAGTTTCTGCTCGCTGGCGCTGTCGTCCTAATCCTGTACTTCGGCGGGCGCATGATTTTGCTCGATGGCACACTCGCGCCAGAGACCTTCTTCGTGTTCCTGGTTGCGTCGCTCAAGCTGTCGAGTCCGCTCAAGTACCTGTCCAAGCTCAACGAAGACGTGCAGCCCGCATTAGCCGGCTGCGAGCGGATCTTCGCAGTGCTCGACACTGAGCTTGACGTCGTCGAGGCCGAGCGCCCGATATCGATTTCAGGGTTCGAACGGCAAATCCATTACGACAATGTCTGCTTTTCGTACGAAGAGGGTGACGGCCCTGTCCTTCACGATGTTTCGTTCACGATCCGAAGGGGCGACGTCGTTGCGCTGGTGGGGCCCTCGGGTAGCGGCAAGTCAACGCTGGTGGATCTGCTGCCGCGATTCTACGACCCAACATCGGGACGGATCGAATTCGACGGTCACGACTTACGAGAGGTCGGGCTCAAGGACCTGCGCGGTCAGATGGGGATCGTAACCCAAGAGGTGATACTGTTTCACGACACCGTCGCCAACAACATCGCATACGGCGAAAAACCAGATCAAAAGCGACTGGAAGAAGCTGCCAGGGCGGCGAACGCGATCGACTTCATCGAAGCGCTCCCGGGCGGTTTTGATACCGTGATCGGCGAACGGGGCGTTCGGTTCTCTGGAGGCCAGCGGCAAAGGATCGCGATCGCGCGTGCGATCTACAAGAATCCGCCGATTCTCATCTTTGACGAGGCCACGTCGGCGCTCGACTCAGAGAGCGAGATGCTCGTCCAACAGGCGGTGGCGAGGCTGATGGAGAACCGCACCGCGATCGTGATCGCGCACCGGCTGTCGACCGTGCTGCACGCCGACCAGATCATTGTCATCGAGGGCGGTCGAGTGGTGGAAACGGGCTCGCACGCCGATCTCCTCGCCCGCGCCGGCCGCTACAGCCGGCTATACGAGCTTCAGTTCGCAGAGCTGCCAGCTTGACGCCGGGAATGGTCGACCCACCCGACACGCGGACCAGCAAACCAAAGAGCGATAGCTACGCCTACAAAAAGCAGTTCTATCGCGACCCCGATGTCGCCGCCCATTACGACGCCGAGCGATTTGCGGGGCGCAGCAAGAAACGGCGCAACCGACGCAAGTGGGCCACGATCCAACGCGCATTGGCTGAGACCGACGGCGTGCGCTTGATCCTCGACATGCCGTGCGGGACAGGTCGCTTCACCGGTCACCTGATCGGCGAAGGATACAGCGTCGTGGGGAGTGACATCGCATTCGAGATGATGCGTATGGCACAAGACGATCCGGGCGCTGCGCCTGGGTTGCAGGGATACGTGCAGGCGGAAGCCGAGAACCTGCCATTTCGCGACCGCGCGTTCGACTGCGTCGTTTCGATTCGGTTCTTGCTCCACGTCGATCCGTCGACGCGCATCGCCATGCTGCGTGAGATGGTGCGAATCGCCCGCTGGTTGGTGGTCGACTATCGGCATAAGTACAGCTACCACTACGCACGTTGGAGGGTCCGGCGCGCGCTGGGGTTGACCGACCGACCGTTTCCCCGGGTCTCACGCCGCCAGCTCGAGGAAGAGCTGCGTCAGGCGGGCGTCGTTCTAAAGCGGATTCACCCGGTCGCGCGGATTTTCTCCGACAAGTGGATCATCCTCGCTGAGGCTCGCCATCCCGACTAATCCCGACCGCGACGGCGCGTTCGATCTCACTGCGCTGGGTGAGTTCCAAATCGTAGGCACGCTCGGCGAGGGTGGCCGGAGCATCGTCTACGAGGGCGATTGGCACGGCGAACGAGTGGCGATCAAGGTGTACAAGCCCTACGGGATGGAGAAACACCGCCGGAAGCACCCCGAGCCGCTGGCCGAGTTCGAGTATCGGCGCAACCAGGCATTCTTCGAAGCCCCCGGGTTGTCGCGCTACGTCGCTCGGCCGCTCGGGTTCTTTCACACCCCGGGGGTTTCGGCACTGATCCAAGAGCCGCTGGACGGTCACTTGTACTACTTCTACTACCAAGAGCGGAAGGGGGCGCTACCTCTCGGGTTGTTCAGTCACATCGAGCAGATCGTGGAGCGCTCCCACGCGGCGGGGCTGTTCGACATCGACCTTCACGCAATGAACGTCATGGTCGTCGAGGAGAACGGTCAACCGATCCCGAAGCTGTTTGACTTCAACCTCGTTCCATGGCACGAACGGATCCGCACGCCATTGGTAAAGCTCTTGCTCAAGTCGGGAATCAGGAACTCGAAACGTCGCGATCTGCGCATGCTGCGCGATTTCCACGACTTCTCACGCAAGGTCCCGCGGTTGTTGCGTTACTTCCCCTCGACCAGCTGAACAGATAGGCGACGGCAGTTTATCTGCTTTCGTGCATATCCAGATCGTCGCTGACGAACCCCGCAGCGTTGTGCGAACCATCACAGAAGGGCTTCGTATTCGACTGCCCACAGCGACACAGCCAAACCTCGTCTTCCGTGACGATCTCGGAGCCGTCGCTCAGCGTGATCTTGAATTCCCCGCGAACCCAATAGGGCCCATTCTCAGTCGGTGTGATGTCGGACATCGTTTACCTCCTGTGCGAGTTACGTCTTAAAGCGTGCGGCCCATTGCGCCAGCGCTTCGAGCAGCTTGGCGACATACTGGCGGGTCTTGTCGTCGGTGAGCACGCCATCCTCGTTGACGAGCTCGTGCGCCTGCGCGACCAACACTTCCGGACCGGGCATAGTCGGGGATCTCGTCGATTGCAGAGTTTGCCGGAGCTGGAGCTGGCTCCTGGCCGTTCCGGTGCGTCCTGGACTGGCACCCATGATCGCCACTGGTTTGTTGTTCAGTGGCGATTCGGGCGGCCGTGATGCCCAATCGAGCGCGTTCTTCAGCACCCATGGCATGCCGTAGTTGTACTCCGGTGTCGCGATCAGGAGAGCCTCGGCATCGCGGATCGCCTGCTTAAACTCCGCCACCGATAGCGGGTCGCCCTGCTCCTCGACATCAGCGTTGAAGAGCGGCAGCGGACCCAGGTCGAATGTCTCAATCATCATGCCGTCCGGAGCCAAATCGAGTGCGGCGCGTATAAGCGCACGATTAAAGGAACCCCGGCGAAGGCTGCCGGCGATCCCGAGCACGCGCAGGCTGGAATCGGTCGATGACATCACTCGCCGGGGACGATCTTGTAGACGTTGCCAGCGCTGGTCATGATGTAGAGTTCCCCGTCAGCGTCCTCACCAAACGCGGTCACGTCTCGCTCGGACGGCTCGAGCTCGGGCCACCCCCGCTGCTCGGTGGCCACACCGCCAGCAAGCCGAAAGCTGCGCACGAAACCGGCGCAGAAATCCGAGTACAGGTACGCTCCCGTCAACTCCGGTAACGCTATGCCGCGATAAACAAAACCGCCCGTCACCGAACAGCCGTCATCGTGATCGTAGTCGAGCACGGGGAGCGTCAATCCCGAGGGGTCGCAGCCCTGGGGCGGGTCAAAGCACTCCGATCCCTCCATCACGTTCCAACCGTAGTTGAGCCCGGCCGCATTACCCGGCGCAGCGTTTACCTCCTCGCGATCGTCCTGGCCGACGTCGGCGATGTACAGCTCGCTGGTCTGACGATCGAAGCTGTAACGCCACGGGTTGCGAAGCCCGTAAGCCCAGATCTCACCCCGTGCGCCGGGCTGACCCACGAACGGGTTGTCGGGCGGGATCGCGAACGGGCGCCCGCCATCGATGTCGATTCGCAGCAGTGCGCCGAGCACGGTCGCCAGGGATTGGCCGGCTTCGAACGGATCGCCGCCACCGCCACCGTCACCCAACGCGATGTACAGCATCCCGTCCGGACCAAAGGCAATCAGCCCCCCGTTGTGGTTGTCGAACGGTTGATCCACTGAAAGGATCGTCACGACCGGGTTTGGATCAGCGCGGTCGGGGTCAGCCGACACGTGGTACTCGACTACCTGCGTGTCGCCGCCTCGATCCGTGTAGTAAACAAAGAATCGGCCGTTAGCCCCGTAGCCGGGATGGAAGGCGACCGACAACAACCCCTGCTCCCCGCTGTCTGAGACCAGGTCCCGGACATCCAAGAACGGTTCTGCGAGCAACGCGCCGTTCTCGAAGACCCGGATCGTGCCACGCTTGTCGACGATGAACAGCCGCGGGTCACGTGTCGGGGCGGCAACTTGGACGGGAAACCCAACCCCGCTCACGATCCGCTCGAGCGTGGGGCCGGCACCGTTTGGACCGTTCGCGGTGGGTTGGCTGGCCTCACTGTCGCAGGCGACGAAGCACCAGCTCCACAGCAACACGAGGCAAATCCCCAGATTCCGCGCCACAAACATGCGGGTCAAGCTAACGTGGCCGTTTGCCTTGGGCATACGCTGTTTCTAGTGTGAGGGCGGCAATCCCTCGCGCCAACACTCGCAGAGGAGCGCTATGATCGAAGTCGCCCAACTCCGGAAAGAATACGGTGACCTCGTGGCCGTAGATAGCGTCTCGTTCACCGCCGAGACGGGAGCGATCTTCGGGCTTCTGGGCCCCAACGGCGCTGGCAAGACGACCACCATCGGTTGCATCTCGGGTCTACTCGAGCCAACCGCCGGCACCGTCCGCGTGCGTGGTCACGACGTCGTTCGGGAAGGGACACGAGCCAAGGCGTCGCTGGGCGTCGTGCCTCAGGAGATCGCACTGTACGAGGATTTATCGGCTCGAGAGAACGTACGTTTCTGGGGCCAAGCGTACGGCCTCGGAGGGTCCGTGCTTCGAGCTCGCGTGACCGACGTGCTCGAGATCACCGGGTTGCTGGACCGCGCAGGCGACCGTGTAGACCAGTTCAGCGGCGGGATGAAGCGGCGACTCAACTTCGCCTGCGGGATCGTTCACGAGCCACAGGTTCTGTTGCTGGACGAGCCGACCGTGGGCGTCGATCCTCAAAGCCGCGTGCGGTTGCTCGACCTCGTCCGCGAGCAAGCCAATCAGGGCGTGTGCGTGCTCTACACCACCCACTACATGGAAGAGGCCCAGTCGCTGTGCGATCGGTTGGCGATCATCGACCACGGCCACATCATTGCCCAAGGTTCTCTGGACGAGCTCCAGGCACAGATGGGCGAGCGCGATTTAGTCAGGATCTCCGGATCGTTTGAAGAGAACGAGCTTCGTCGCGCGTTTAGCCGCGATGAGGACGTCGAGGTCGTGACGGTCGATGACGCCCAGGCCACGCTTTCGGTCCGTCAAGCATCTAGCAAGTTGCCGACCCTGCTGGCGGCCCTCACCCGGGCCGACTCGGAAGTCCGCGACATTACGGTCAGTCAGCCGAGCTTGGAGAGCCTGTTCATCAAGCTCACCGGAAAAGAGCTACGGGAGTAGCCGGTGAGATTCCTTCTCGCGACCGTGATAAAGGATTTGATACGCCGGCGACGGGATCCGATCGCGCTGCTCCTATGGGCTGGCATCCCGCTCGCCATCGGCGGGCTGATCTTCCTGGCGTTTGGCAGCGACGATGCGGGACCGAGCGGACGATTGTTGGTCGTCGACCAGGACGACACAGTGCTCAGCGCGCTTCTTACCGGCGCCTACCAGCAAGGTCCGCTAGCCGGGATCATCGAGGTCGAGGCGGTCGAGCTCGAGCAGGGACATGAACGAATCGATGCAGGCGACGCCTCTGGATTGCTCATTATCCCTGAGGGATTTGGCGCCGCCATCCTGGAATCCGAACCGTTCGAGATCTCCCTCGTTCGCAACCCCGCCCAGCGTATCGTTCCGGGGATCATCGAGGAGAGCTTGTCGCTCGCCGTCGAAAGCACGTTTTACTTGCAACGGTTGTTCAATGAACCACTCGACGTCATCGCTGGAACCCAACCGGATGACGCGAATGCGGTGCCCGATTCGACGATAGCATCGGTCAGCGTGGCCTTTAATCAGATCGTCGATCGCACTCGGCCCTACTTGTTCCCACCGGTGATCAAGCTCGAGACGACATCACCAGGTGGAGACGAAGACGGCTTCGACTTCGCGCGCTTGTTCTTCCCGAGCATGCTCTTCATGGCGCTCCTGTTCATGGCACAGGGCTTGAGCGAGGACATCTGGCGCGAGCGGTCGCAGGGCACGCTGCGCCGCGTCTTCGCCACGCCGCAACGAGTGGCGACCTTTCTGGTCGGCAAGCTGCTCGCCGGTGCGATGCTGATGCTGGTCGTGATCGGACTCGGGCTGATCGCTGGCAGATGGGTCTTTGGGATCGAACTGCACGCCCTGCCTATGGCTCTCGTTTGGGCCACGTTCGCTGGCATGATGCTGCTGGCGATGATGGTTCTGGTGCAGCTGTTCGCCTCGAGCGAACGCACCGGGAACATCTTGACTGGGGCCGCGATCTTCCCGCTGGCGATGCTGGGCGGGAGCTTCTTCCCCTTCGAGGCGATGCCTGAATGGCTGGCCAGCGTGGGCCGATACACCCCCAACGGGTGGGCGCTGACGAAGCTCAACCAGGTTTTTGCCGGCGAGTTGCCGGCGCTGGACCTCCTCCAATCGATCGCCGCGGTCGCCGTGGTCATCGTCGTTCTCGTCTGGCTCTCTATGCGGCGCATCCGCGGCCGCTTCGCTCACAGCTGACGATGCTGCGCGCCGCCTGGTTTATCGCCCGTAGCGATGTCGCATACTTGCTTCGTCAGCGCGAGACGCTTCTCTGGACATTCCTGATGCCACCGGTGTTCTTCTTCTTCATCGGATCGGTTACGGGTGGCTTCGCGGGTGGCGGCGGGTCGGCCCCGAGCATCACCGTGCAGAGTCCCGAAGACGCCGGATTCCTCGCTGACCACGTGGTGCGTCGGATCGAGGAGCAAGGGTTCGACGTCACTCGGAGCATCGGTCCCGACACGTTGGCGGCGGCGCGCCGTCGACTGATTCTGCCGGCCGGGTTCACCGACTCGGTAGCAGCTCAGAAACCGGTGAAAGTCGAGTTCACCACCCAGAGCGACGCCGGGGTCGACACGCAGTACGATCAGATTCGGGTCGCGCGAGCCGTCTACGGTGTGTTGGCCGACGTAATCGTCTCGGCAGACGCGGAAGGTACCTTCGATCCGGCCGCTATCGAGCGGCTGGCCGACGAACCACGGCCGCTGCAACTGACCGTCTCCCAAGCTGGGAGCCGAGTGGAGATCCCGACTGGGTTCGAGCAGTCGGTCCCGGGGACGATGGTCATGTTCACATTACTAGTCATGTTGACCGGCGGTGCGGTGCTACTGGTTATCGAAAGGAATCAGGGGCTGCTGCGCAGGCTCGCATCGTCGCCACTGCCACGTCGGGGGGTGGTGCTCGGAAAGTGGGGTGGCAGGCTGTTCCTCGGCCTGGTCCAGATCAGCTTCGCGATGCTGGTGGGGACGCTTTTCTTCAAGATTCGATGGGGTCCCGATCTCCCGATGCTATTGGCGATTCTCTTGGTTTGGGGGGCGTTGGCGGCGGTTCTTGGGATCCTGCTCGGCAATCTGGCGCGAACCGAAGGTCAGTCGATCGGGCTCGGCGTACTAGCGTCCAACGTGCTGGCCGCCCTCGGCGGCTGTTGGTGGCCGATCGAGGTCACGCCGCAGTGGATGCAGAGCTTTGCGTTGACGTTACCGACCGGGTGGACGATGGACGCGCTTCACAAGCTGGTCAGCTTTGGGGCCGGCGCGACGAGCGTTGTCCCGCACTTGCTCGCCTTGGTCGTCGCGACACTCGTTTTGGGATGGGCTGCGGTGCGTACGTTCCGCTTTCAGTAGTGGCTACCAGCGTCGAGCGACGCCAAAGCCGACGAAGACGTCGGGTGCGTCGTCGGTGAGCCCCGCGCCAATACGTGCGTCGAGTTGGAAATTGTTGCTAATGAGATACGTGATCCCGCCGTTCAACGTCGCGTCATCGCCGGCGCCCTCACCAGCCGGGAAGATGGAGAACGCCTCGACGTAGGCCCCGGTCCGCTCGGTGAGGCCGATGCCGAGCGCCACGCTCGCCGATCCCTGATCGAACCGTTCGTCAGCCTCGCTCGCGTAGGCGTACCCAACGTTTGCACCGAGCCCAAGCCGCTCCGATAAATCCCACGCGAACGCACCAGTAACTCCGGGCTGCCAGCTATCATCGGTCACTTCATCGCTGCCGACCGGTAATGTCGTACCGGCAAGGACCGCGACGGCTGGTCGCCAACCCGGCTGACCGGCGCCCTCCATCAACACGATCTTGATGCCGAGCGACGGATCCTCCATGCCCGAGTCATCGTCCCCTGGCTGCTCGACCCATGCTATCGATGCGCCAATCCGTCCCTCGACGCGTTTCCTAATGCCGATTCGCAGCAGTGCTTCGCCGAGCGCATGCTCGTTGACGTCCCCGCTCTGGGTGAACGTGTAGCCGGCTTCGAGCTGGAACTGCCCGGGGGCAACCGCCGAGGCACTCTCAGTGAAGTCGGGTCGGTCGGTGACGAGTGGTTCTAGTCCCTGGGCGGACAGCGGCCCGGCGCTGAGCACGATTAGCGCTAGCGGTCGAAGTGAGACCCACATGGTATTATTTTAGTGTAAGCTAATTATCTTTGCAAGCCATTAGTTCGCAACAACCTATGAATCACCCTAGGGGATGTATTACTCCATGCAGAGGGCGTAGCGCGAGAAGTGGCTCAGCTGGGCGCGGACGACGTTCTGCGTCGGATCGTAGACCGCCTCGTCGACGATCGCCCAATCATCGACGTCATCCTGAGCTACCGCGATTCTCAGCTCGGAGAGACTGACGCCCGTAAGCTCGGCGCTTGCGGCGTTGATCTCCAGGATCGCGGGTTGGCTGAACTGTAGCCCGTTGGGACCATACAGGAACGACACCGTCCCGTCGGTCGACTGGGCCATGCTGATCCATAGATCCGTGGGGATCGAATTGGGCAGAATCGTCAGGGTAGCGTCGTCTGTTGAGAGCGTCCCGCCGACCTCCTTCTCGATCCACTTCGCTTCCAGGTCGTTAGCGACCCGCAGCTCCATGCCGTCCTTGAAGGTGAGGAGCTTGACGCCGTTGACGGTGACAAACTTGGGAAACGTCTCCGTCGGGGAGGTCGGGCCAGTTTCGTCGCCACAAGCCGTCAGCGAAATCACGGCGAGGGTCATGACGATTCCGCAAAGGAATTGCCAGTGCTTCCTCACTTCGAATCAGCTCCTCTGGGGGATCGGTTCGCCGGGGGCTACACCCAACGCATTAGCAACACTCGCGCCACCCATGGGGCCCGTCTGCCTGATTGGGCCTAATCCGTTGTCAATCAATGGATTAAGCGACTAGGTGGAAATTTCTTTCACTCCCGAAAGGAATCGTTTTTCCTATCGTTTTGAGATGGTTTGTTGCAGCTAGGCGTAACGAAACATTACGTCTCAGCGATCCACCCAATCGGCCACGAAGACGTTGGTATCCCCCGGCTTGGCGTTGTTGCGGTTGGAAGCCCAGACGAGTTTCGAGCCGTCGGAGTTGAACATCGGAAAACCGTCGAAATCGGGGTGCGTGGTGATCCGGGCGAGACCGGTGCCATCGACGTTGACGGCGTAGAGATCGAAGTTCCGACCTTCGGGGTCGTGCATGTTGCTGGCGAAGATGATGCGCTCGCCATCGGGGAAAAAATAGGGTCCAAAGTTGGCCCCACCGTTGTCCGTCACCTGCCGCTTGTCGGAACCGTCAGCGTTCATAACCCAAAGCTCCATCACACCCGGTCGCACCAGGTTGTCGGCCAGCAAAGCCCGGTAATCGGTCAGTCCGCTCTCCTCCTGGGGGTGGTGTGCACGGTAGACGATTCGTTGGCCGTCGTACGAGAAGAACGCTCCACCGTCATACCCCTCCTCGTGGGTCAGCCGCTGCACATCGCTCCCATCGGCGTTCATGGTGTAGATGTCCAAATCCCCGTCACGGACTGAGGTGAAGACAATCTTCGATCCATCGCGGCTAAACGTCGCTTCGGCGTCGTATCCCGGTACGTCGGTGAGTCGCGCGAGTTGGCTCCCGTCAGGCCGTGCGGTAAAGACATCGAACCCTGAGTGAACCGGCCAGACGTAACCCTGGCTGTAGTCGGGGCGGGGCGGACATACCTCATCCGCCAGGTGCGTCGAAGAGAAGAGAATCCAGTCGCCCTGGGGGTAGGCAAAGTAGCTACACGTCGTTACGCCATGGCCGGTGGACACCATGCGCTTCTCCGATCCGTCGGTCCGCATGGTGAAGATCTGGTCGCAGCCGAGCGAGTCAGGCGTGGCCTGGAAGATGAGCGCTGCGTCATCGGGGCTGAAATACGCCTCGGCGTTCTGGCCCTCAAACGTGAGCTGCTGGAGATTAGCCAGGTATTTCGCCTCTTCGGCCTCGGGAGCTACAATTGCCGTGTCAGTCTCGGGGGTCGGCGCTGGATTCTCGCCGGCTCCGCCGCACGCAAACGCGGCCGCGGCTGTGCACAGGACTCCAATCTTGATGCGTGTCATTTTCCCTTCCCGCTTCCTTGTTCGTTATTCACGAATCTCCATGGACGGAAAACTATGAAGCCATCTTTGATCGTTCTCGTTCTCGTCGCGCTCGCGTCACCGCTCTGGGCCCAGGACCGGCAAGGAGATCACTGTGTCAGCGGAGACTTTCCCGCATCATCGGGGCCTGAGATTACCACCGCCGGGATCTGCGCCACCATCGCGGTGCTTGCCGCCGACTCGCTCGAAGGCCGGGAAGCCGGTAGCCCAGGAAGCGATCGCGCCTCCCAATACCTTGCCGAGCGCTTTCGCTCGATCGGGCTGGAGCCGCTCAATGGCGGTTTTCTCCAGTCGTTTACGTTTTCGGCCGCAGTGCGCCGAGACCCCCACGCGAGTCCGGACCCGTCTTCCGACAGCGATGCCATCTTGTCGACGGCCAACGTCATCGGGATCGTGCCCGGCATCGACTCGCGGTTGGCTGATCAGGCGGTCGTCATCGGAGCCCACTACGACCATCTCGGATTCGGCGGCCGAGGTTCGTTGGCACCGGGTGAGCAAGCAATCCACAACGGAGCCGACGACAATGCATCCGGAGTGGCAGCGCTGCTCGAGCTAGCACAGCAATTCGCCGCGCGCCCGATGGCCAGGACGCTCATCTTCGTGGCCTTCGGTGGGGAGGAGCTGGGCACCCTCGGTTCCCAGTTCTACATCACCCACCCCTTGTGGCCGGTCGATCAGACGGTCGCCATGCTGAACCTCGACATGGTTGGCCGGCTGCGGGAACAACTGACGGTCCACGGTACGGGAACCTCGCCAGCGTGGACGGCGATTCTCGACGACCTGGACGCCCAGGGTTCGCACCCGACCATAGCACGTGTGCCGGATGGGTTTGGGCCCAGCGATCAGTCGTCCTTTTACGGCGCTCAGATTCCGGTGCTTTGGTTCTTCACCGGTGCCCACGAGCAGTACCACCGACCCACCGATGATCTGGAGACGATAGACGGGGCTGGAGCGGTCCGTGTCGCAAACGTCGTTTCGGCGATCACTGAAACGATCGCCAGCACTGGGCTCGAAATTCCGTATGCGGTAGCCCCTACGACCCAACGCCGAGCAGCGGCCTTCTCGGTCGGCTTAGGAATCATCCCTGAGTACAGCTTCCCCGGACCGGGGCTGAAGGTGGCTTCGGTACGGCCTGATGGGCCGGCGGACCAGGCGCGGGTTTCCGCTGGCGACGTATTGCTCAAGCTCGCCGATCGCGACATCGAAGACGTCTACGGCTACACCGCGGTGCTATCAGATCTCGAGGCGGGTGTTTCGTACACGCTCGTCTATGAACACGAAGGCGAGCTCCACACAGTGTCTGTGGAGCCCGCCTCGCGCTGACTCTAACACCTCTGGCAGGGTTTTAGTTTCGCGCCAGCTCGATGCTGCCGTTCACAGTTTGCATCTCGAGTCGGCCACCTCCGGTCCCGATCGAACCCTCTATCCGGCGGGGTCCCCACCGCTTCCCGGCGGCGACCGCCAATGGAAAGTCACTATTCAGCCCACCGTTGACGGTCTGGGCCACGACACTGGCGTTGACATCGGCCGGCAGCCCCACGTTTATCGATCCGTTGACCGTGTGCAATGAGAGCGTGCCGTTCCATGTCCCCTGACCCATCGAAACGTCGATCGCGCCATTTACGGTGTGGGCTTCTACTGTGCCCGTGCCGGAGGCGCTCACGGCTCCGTTTACGGTATGGACGCGAACGTCACCGCGAAGTGAGTTGGCTTCGATCGCTCCGTTGACCGTCTCGCCTACAAACTCAACACCCGCCGGCACTTGAACGGTGAAGTCCACAGCGATGTCGTTCTTCTCTAGCTTCTTATCGTGATCGCCATGGTCCTCGTCGCAGGCGTCGCTGACACCGCCGTCTTTGAGCGGATACGCGGCGCAGATTCGGACGCCACCAGCGTGCTCGACGACCACAATCTCGACCTCGTTGGGATCGCTTTTCTCGGCGTGTCGAACCGCCACCAACTCGATCCTCGACCCGCTCGCGGGCATGGCGTCGATCTCACCGTTTAGCCCCCGAATCTCGAGCGTCTTGCCGGCCTCGATCGCGCCCTCCCACCGAAACTCTGCTGTCTTTTGCGCCACCAAAGTCGCCGGCAAAGTGGCCAGTAGGGCCATCGTGATCAGGGTTCTTGTGAAGTTCATTCGTCTCTCCCTCTCTTATCGATCCGAACGCTTTAGCAGGATCGCGCCATTGAAGGTCTCGAGCTCAATGTGAGCGTCTCCTGAGCCCAGTGTGAGCGTCGTCGACTTCCCGGGCTCAGCCTCGGTCACCGTCACCGGGAAGTCGGCCTCGAACTCACCGTTGTAGGTGAAGGCACTGATGGTGGCGTTGGCACCCGACGGTATCGTGATGTCTATCGTCCCGTTGTGGGTCTCCATGCTGTACCACCCATCGGAATGGATCGGGCCCCGAAAAACGATCGCGCCGTTGACCGAGGATGCCTCCAGATTCTGGGCATCGCAGCGCTCGAGTGTGACCGGGCCATTCACGGTCGTCGCCTCGATGTCGCCAACCACATCCGTCAGTGACACGAACTCGTTGACCGAGTGGGCTTCGACGCGACCGCGAGCGCCGGTCAGTTCGATGCCACCTTCCACCGATCCGACCTCGATGGTGTTCCGCCCGCCGTTGACGCGAACCAGCCCCTTCATCGAGTGCGCCTCGATCCGTCCAGTCGTGCCCTCGATCGAGATGCGGCCTTCAATCGTGTTCGCCTCGATGTCGGCATCCACCGGGATCGTGAGGGTAAAGTCAGTCGCACGACCCTGGCCGGGAACCATCTCGGCCTCAACGTGAACCTCGGAGTCCTCGCTGTCGAAGTACACATCCGCCGCACCCGTGGCCTGAACGCGGACCGCGTTTCGGTCCCATGTACTGATGGTGATGTCGCCGACCATGTTATCAACTTCGATCGTAGCGTTGGCACCCACCGAGAGCAGCGTGTCTACTGCTGCCTGCGATCTCGCGGTCGCGGGGCTCAGGATGATCAACGCAAATCCAACTGCAACTGTGATGTGCCGCATCGGAATCCTCCTCATATCGATGTTCGAATGATGCTCGTAGCTTGGCGCACGACATCGAGCTTCCGCTGTCGAGCACCAGCCAGATAGTTGTAGAGCTGTGTGCTTTCCGGATCGGCATCGATCGCCTCGACGATCTCCTCGATCGCCTGATCGATCGCCGCCAGGTTGGTCTCCACAGTGGCCACCGTCTCGGGGTCCAATCGATCGCGGTACATCGCCAGGAGCTCTCCGAAATCAGCCACCGCGGCATCCTCGGCGACGTCTGGGGCTTCACATTTTCGAGGGATGCCGAGGAACGTGCAGTCGAGGCTCACTAGCTGCGTGGGGGTCGCACTATCGGGTTGCACAACGGCTACTGGTGGACCTCCGTTGGCGCCGCGTTCGGTCCCCGATCGCGCCCACCACGTCGCGCTGACCGACAGAACGATCAAAGCCACCGCTGCCGCTGCCATCTGCGGCAACGTGAACGAGAGTAGGCGTCGGGCGCGGTGTGTTTCAACCGATACCACCATCGATCGATCCTCGAGCCGCTCTTCGATTCCACTCCACAGATCGTTCTCCGGCGGACAGTCTTCGAGCGACCGGGCGCGGACTACGATCCCTCGCAAATCGGCGAGCACCCTCTGACAATCGGCGCACGTTTCCAAATGGTGTTCAACCGATGTCCGCTCGGCGGCTGCTAGCTCGCCATCCATATAGGCCGATAAGCGTTCTGTGGGGTGCTCGCTCATTATCCTTCTCCTAGGCGGTCAACCGCTCGCGCAACAACATGCGAGCGCGATGGAGCTGGGACTTTGATGTCCCAGCCGCGATGTCGAGCATGTCAGCGATTTCCTCGTGCTTGTATCCCTCGATGTCGTGGAGCACGAACACTTCTTGGGCTTTCCCGGGCAGCGTCTCGATTGCAGCTTCCATGTCGACGCTGATCTCGGTCGACGCCGGCCGGACTTCCACCCGCTCCACCACGTTCTCAGCGGCGGCATATCTCTCGCGCTCAAGGGACTTTGTCTTTCGATATCCAAGCATCACGTTTATCGCCACCCTATGTAACCAGGTTGAGAACGCTGCATCGCCGCGAAACGTGTCGAGCTTTCGCCAAGCGAGCACAAACACGTCCTGTGTCAACTCGTCGGCTTCTGCCGACCCAACCATGTGCCGTGCGAGACTGTGAACGCGCGGTACGTGTTCGTGGTACAGGCGCTCGAACGCCCTTGCGTCGCCCTCGGCGGCAAGCCGAACATCTGTCGTCGAGCCCGTCACTTCGGGCGGTGCTTCCTTCGCAAGTATGGTCTCTCCGTGGCCAATGGTTCGTCATACACCCAGTTGGAGGGGCTAGGTGGGCAAAAGGTTGGAATCGGGGGGCTCTCAGACCCCGCTGAGGAGGGGCTTGTAGACTGCAAGGTCGGGATCGCTGAAAAGGACGAAGCGGACCAGCTGCACCGGGCCGGGGCGCGCCAGCCACTCCCGAACCGCACCCACGGCCACTGGGGCCGCGCGGCCGATTGGGTACCCGTAAGCGCCAGTAGAAATCGAAGGGAAAGCGACCGAAGCCAGCTCGTGCTCGTTGGCCAGATCGAGGGCATGGACATAGCAGCTCCTGAGGAGCTCGGGCTCACCGCGATCGCCACCCCGCCAGCGGGGCCCGACCGCGTGGATGACGTAACGGGCCGGCAGGTCATGGCCGCCGGTGATCCTCGCCTCGCCGGTCGGACACCCACCCAGCTGGCGACACTCCTCCACCAGCTGTGGCCCCCCGGCCCGATGGATCGCACCGTCGACACCACCGCCACCGAGCAGGGATTGGTTGGCGGCGTTTACGATGGCGTCGACTTGCTGGTGGGTGATGTCACCCACCAGCGCCTCGATGGCGGGCACGTTCAATTCGTTGCCGGCGCCTCGATCCAATCCGGCATCGGGTTCTCGTCGCGGATCTCGTCCCAAGCGATCGACACCACGTACCACCGATCGCCATCGGTAACCAGCGTAATGGTGTTGATGCCGTGCGTGAACGGCTCTTCATCGACAGCATTACGTGACTCGTAGGCGCTCATCGCGTTGGCGACGTTGCCGAATCTGAGGAGCTTGCGACCGCTCTCGCGCTCGAAGAACGCATTCTCCATGAAATACGTGCCGCCGAAACGGACGTAATCCTCGTAAGTAAAGACCCGCGCCGGGTGGCTCCCATCGGGCCTAGGCACCATCGCCGACAGCACCGCGCCGGGTGCGAACAGCGACCGGAACCGATCCCAATCCCGCTCTCCTGCTGGACCCGAGATCACGTCGTAGAGCGCGGCGATGATGGCGTCGATCGACTCGACATCGGCCGGATTGGCCTCGGGTTGAACGGGGGTTTCCGGTTGAACCGCGGCACCGGCCTCGGCGTTCGCTTCGGTTTCGTCGTCCTGTGCATGCACCGGGCTAGTGACTCCGAATGCGCCAAGCACGATGCTCGCTATGAGAAGCTGCTTCCACATAGTTCTTTCCTCGTTGAGATCGTTACCGGTTACAGACTATTGGAGTTGAACCCGTGCAAGATAGAACGGTCCCCGGGCAGACCCAAACGTGGGAGCTAGAAAGGAACCCAGTAGGTGAACTTGACGGCGAAGACGTTGTCGCCGTCGGCGGTGAATGCGTCGAGCAGGTCGCCAGGCGCGACTAGCGCCCCTCGAGTGTTATCTTCGGAGCGATTCTGCTGCCACACGACGAACAGCGTGCTTCCCGGGCTCCACTCCCACCGCAGGACCAGGTTGCTCCGGAACGAAAGCACATCGAAGTCGGGGTTGTCGAACGAGAACGACTCGCCTCCGACGGTGACGTCGTAGTTGCCGTCTTCGTCCCGCGTGATCGTCCCATCATCTTCACCATAGACCAAGAGATCGTTGGTCTGCGGGGCGGCCAGCTCTCCGATCTCGAAGTACCGCCCACTCGATGCAAACGGCTCGGCGTACAGCTCGAGGTTTAGATCCGGCGTAAACGAGTAATTGGCTCGCAGCGCGGCCGCGATCTCACTGCGATCGATGAAGCCAAACACGTAGCGGCTGCCAAACGTCGCCTCAGGACCGTCATCATATGAGTCGATGAACTGTCGCGAGTCCCGACGTCGCACGTACCGCGGCTCGGCGGAGATCACCAACCGATCCGAGGGTTGGAATCGGAACTCGGGGTCGATTCGGTACTCCCACCCCCCGATCTCGTTGCGGCTGGCAAAGTAGCGGAACCCCCAGCGATTGGGGCTATTGAAGTTGCTGAACAGATTTCCCGTGACCCAGAAGCCGCTCGGGTCCTCCATGAGCGGGCCACCGCGCGTCTGGGTGTCGTCCTGGGTTCGGAAGAATCGTCCAACCTCGAAGAAACTGCGCATGAAGTTTAACAATGTGACTTCCGTGAAGACACCCACGTTCTGGTTCCTGTTGACGCCATCGAAGTTCCACTCCTGGTTCGTAAAGACCGCGAGAGTCCAGTTCCGGAAGTGGTCGCCGGGGTCGGTCTCGGTGTACCGGAGGTTACCCCACGCATTGGCCTCGTCGGCGTGGCCAAGACGGCCCACGTCATTGATGTCGAACCCAGGGGAGTCCATCCACACGCCGTGGTCCCAGCGCCAGTTTCCCGTCCGCTTGCCGCCCCGTACAGCAGCCGTCCAGCCGGAGAGGGATTCGCGTGTTGGATCGACTTCAACATGATCTTGGTCGGGTCGCTGATAGTAGTGAACGCTGTTCTCCTGCAACTCGAGGATCGCCTCTGGAGAGCCGGTCACGTGACTGAATCCGGCGTGACCCAGGATCTCGTACCAGCCGTCGGTGAACCGCTTGTTCCAGTCGACTCCGCCAGTGATCGCTCGGTCAGGAAGCAGCTCGGCTAACTCGCTTCCCGACTCGAGGCTGCGATCCACGCCGGTGAGCGTAACACCAAACGTGGACGCGTTCTCTCCGATCTGCTGTTGGAGTCTAAGAACCCCGTATGACGTCGTTGGCTCGACATTGACTTCCCCGATTTCGTCGATGCCGGTATTAAAGAACTGGGCTTTCTCGTCATCGGTCACTGCCGCCAGCGCACCGATCGTCAAGCCCGACTCCAATTGACCCGTCACCTTGGCGGCGCCGATGATCGTGGTCGTATTGGGCGTGTCGACAAAATCATGATCCAGCTCGTTGTGCGGCGGCGCTCCGATCCGGCGCGAGTAGTAATAGTCAGGCCCGACGCCATCGAAGTTCTGCTGGCCGGCGGTAAAGAACGGTCGGCGCTCGTCGAAGAACGTTTGGAACGCCGAGAGGTTGACCTCCGCCGGATCGGCCTCGACTTGTCCGAAATCAGGATTGATCGCGGCGGCGAGGGTGAGGTTCGGTCCCAACCCCATCCGGAAGTCGAGACCGGTTCGAGCGTCTCCGTCAGTGGTCTCACCGAACGGGTCGTCGGCGTCGATCAGATCCTCTGATGTCATCGTGGTGGAGCCGGCCACGTAGGGAACCAGCTCGATACGCTTGTTTGACGGCAGGTTGTTGAGGCCGACTAGATCACCAAACCGCGACGCCCAACCGGTCTCGTCGCGGGGCACGATGATCCAGAACGAATCCTCGTTGATCGCCGGCACATACCGATTGATGTTCACCCCCCACACCAGCTCCTTGCCGCGGCCAAAACGAAGCTGCGAGAACGGGATTCGCATCTCGGCGGTCCAGCCACTGTCGGTCACATTTGCGCGGGCGGTCCAAACAGGATCGAACGTGAAATCGCGCTGGAACTCGTGATCTACTGGATGGAAGTAGTCGACCCGCACGCCGGCTGCGGTGACCGCAAAGCTGTAGGCGGTCCGTCGATCGAGGAACGTATCGAGCGAGACGATCAGCCGCTCAGCCTGCCCGGGATCGTCCCGACGCGTCATCAAGTTACCGATCGTGGCCGGATCATCGCTGTGCATGCGAGCCCCGACATAGAGCGCTTGGTCGTCGTACAGAAAAGCGATCTCTGTGTCGAGACTCGCCGGCTCTCCCTGATCAGGCTCCTTCTGGATGAAATTGGTGACCCACCGGGCAGCTTCCCACACGGACTCGTCCAGATGGCCATCGATCGACGGCGACCCGCCCGATACGCGGGCGACTTCGATGCGCTTGCGCTGGGTACGATCCCGTGGGAGGTCTTCGGCTCCACCGGGGGTGCTCTGGGCGAGCGACGACGACGGCCACAACATCAGAATGGTGATCGCTACACGGAAAACCATCAATACACCATGTCCATCGCTAACGACTCCCCTGCCTAGCCTGCTCGATCATATCCGCCAGACGATCCAGCTCCTCTTTGGAGAGCTTAGATGGCCTGTGATCGAGAAGGGTTGCAACGGCGTCCTCGAGCGAGTTATCGAAAAACGTCCTCAGGAGCCTGTTGATCGCCGACCGGCGGGCGGCTTCCACCGGCACCGTTGCCTGGTACACATAACGTGGCCCGTCCTTGCGGTGTTCAACGTGGTCTTTGTCCTCCAACACACGCAGCATCGCTCGGACCGCGCTGTAGCTGGGCGCCTCGGGCAATCTGGCCCGGACATCAGCCGCCGTCGCAGCGCCGAGCTGGTAGACGATATCCATGATCTGGCGCTCACGACGGCTGAGCTCGCCGTGGAGGGTCTCGATCATTGCTGGGACTCCCGGAATTAGGTCGGTAGGTAAACGATCAGACGACAGATGCTAGTTTTCTAGCACGTCCCCTCTCGGTTGTCAAGCATTACCTTTCGCGCACTCATGATCTACTTCTTGATCCCGGCCTACGAAGAGGAGCAGACGATCGGTCTTCTCCTCTACAAACTCCGTTCCGTCATGGAGACCGTTCGTCGCGACTACCTGGCGATCGTTCTCGACGACGGCTCGCGAGACGCCACTGCCAAGGTCGCGGAACGATATCGAAAGTTCCTGCCGGTAAGAGTTCTGAAGCACGCCAACAATAACGGGTTTGGACCCGCGCTCGACCGGTTGGTTCGAGAAGCATGTCGGCTATCCCGCTACCCGCAACGCGACATCGCGATCACAATCGAGGGCGATTTTTCGTGGTCGCCGGATCCGGTGCCGGACATGGTTCGACAGATTGAAGCCGGTGCGGATGTCGTCATCGGCGCGAGAGAGAGAACCGATCGACCGTCTGAGGCGATGCCGTTTTCTCGCCGCGCTGGGGCGCGAGTCGTGTCTACGGTCCTCAAGGCGGTCATGCCGCTCCAAGGGGTCACCGACTACACGTCGACGTTCCGAGCCTATCGGATTAGCACACTCAAGCAAGCGATCACGGTGAACCAGGAGAATCTCATCACGTACCGCGACAACGCTGCCAACGCAGAGCTTCTGCTGCGCCTGGGGCGACTACATCCATCGATCGCCGAGGTGCCGGCGCCAAGCCGCTGCGACATTCGCACTCGTGAATCACGGCACGAATGGCACGGCGCGATCAAGAGCCAGCTTAGCCTCACCGGCCGGATAGGCCGCGCCCCCGAAGCCCGGGGCTGACCCGCCAGGGAACAAACCGGTTCGCCGCTCCGTATAACCGGTGCCTATGAGACGATTCTGTAGCAATCTCGTCATGCTCGCGCTGACGCTCGGCTCAACCGCCGCTCACGCGCAGACCAACGAAGCCGACACCGCGACCGCACTGGCGTTCAACCCGGGCGAGGAGCTCACGTACTCGGTCTCGTACGGGGTTGTACCCGCCGGCTCGTGGTGGCTCCGCGTTGAGGAGTTCGGCGAGTTCGAAGGGCGCCCCGCGTACCACTTCGCGTCCAAGGTCGAAAGCAATGAGGGCGTGTCCGTCATCTACCAGATTGAGTCGTCCGAGGAAGCTTGGTTCGACGCCACCGAGCTCTACTCTCTGAAGTACACTCGTCAATCGATCGAAAACGACAAACGTCGTGATCGCGATTACCGATTCGACCAGGAGCAGCAACTCCGGATCACTTCAGAGGGAGACACCAAACCGGCGAGTCCGCGAGCGGTCGATCAACTGTCGATCCTGTATTTCATTCGGCTCCTGCCGTTTGAACCCGGTGCCAAGTTCACGCTTCGGAATCTGGCTGACCCAGAGGACAACCCGCTGCGGATCCAAGTCCTCAAGAAGGAAAGGGTCAAGGTGCCCGCAGGCACGTTCGAGACTTACCTCTTGAAGCTCGATTTCAAGACCAACCACGGGATGTTTAAGAAGGGCGGCGAGAATCTGATCTGGGTCACCGCTGACGATCGGCACGTGCCGGTCAAAGTGTCGAGCAAGATCGGCCTCGGGAAGTTTCGCGCCGAGCTAATCGACCTTTCGGCCGGAGAAACGATCGCTTCGATCGACTGAACCGACCGCGGGGCGTCGACATTGACGTCTCCGGAAAAGCCTTCCTAGCTTAAGCCTCTAACTGATGTCGACACGTTTGAGACAAATTCGATCGATCGCCACGGTGCTCGGGCTCTCGCTTTTCACCATAGTCGCGATCGCCAGTCGGCCCCAAGCGACGGCCGAGTCCTCGACCCCGATCGCCGCAAGGGACACGCTTCCGTCATGGCTGGCCACGGTGGCTAATGGCCCGCTATCCCGAGCACACTGGGGTGTGGCTGTATACGACATCGAGGGCGAGCAGTGGGTCGCGCTTCACAACGCAGATCAGTTTTTTGTTCCCGCATCCAACCTCAAGCTGGTAGTAAGCGCTGTGGCCCTCGAACGATTGGGACCCGATTTCACCTACCGGACGACCGTCTACGCCACGCGGCCAATCGGCTCTGACGGAACGCTGAACGGAGACCTCGTGCTCTACGGTCGCGGCGACCCGAACTTGTCCGGGCGCCACGCGCCGACGATGACCGCGATTTTCGAATGGCTCGCTGATTCCCTGGTAAAACGTGGCCTGAAGCGAGTCACCGGGGACCTGATCGCCGATGAGTCGCATTGGGATAACGAGTACCATCACCGGGATTGGTCCGGCTTCGATCAAATGTGGTGGTACGCGGCACCCGTCGGGGCGCTCGGGTTCAACGATAACAGCATTGATGTTTCGATCCGACCGGGGCCTCGTGTCGGCGTGCCACCGTTGATTGAAACTCGACCGCAGTCACCCTTCTATACCCTGGACAACCACGCAGTGACCGGGGCGAGGGGCACCGAATCGACGTTCGATATGAAACGCGAGCCGGGCTCCAATCGGATCACCGCGTTTGGCGCGCTACCGCTCGACGAGCGACCGGAGACGGCTTACGTCGCTGTGGTTGGGGCGGCCGACTATTCGGCGACGACTTTTCGGAGCGTGCTCGTCAACCGCGGCATTCAGATCGAGGGTCGCGTCCGAACGGTGTCGGATCCGCTCGCCTCGCCGGTGTGGTCAGGTGACTCGATCGCGCTCGCCAACCATCGGTCAACACCGATGGCGAGTGTGCTCGAGTCGATCAACGGCCGGAGCCAGAATTGGCATGCCGAGCAGGTGCTAAAGACGCTGGGGCGGGAGATCGCCGGCGCTGGAACGTGGAAAGCTGGGCTCGAAGTTGAGCGCGAAACGTTGGCTCAGCTAGGAATGGATACGACGGCGTTTCTGTTACGCGACGCCTCGGGACTCTCGCCAGCCAATCTGACGACTCCCCGAGCGTTGGCAGAGCTGCTGACGACCATGCGATCACGCCCTGATGGTGACGTTTTTGAGCGAACCCTGTCGGTCGCTGGTCAGAGCGGTTCCCTGAAGGGGCGCTTTCGAGGCAGCGCCGCTCAAGGGCGGGTGCGAGCCAAAACCGGTTTCATCGCCAACGTCTATGCGTTGTCGGGGTATATGACCACGGTTTCCGGCCGCGAGTACGCTTTCAGTGTATTCGTCAACGGTGCCGGTTCGCGGGCCAACCCAGCCATCGATCGACTCGTGGAAGGATTTATCCTCGGCTGGGCGCCGTAACCGTTGCCAGACGATCCGACGCATCCTCCACCCGGATACGATCGTTGGCGACAAGGGTCGCACACGGTTGTCGCCTGGCGATCCGCCGTAGATGACGTCCGCGCTGCGATCGATCAAGCCGGGTCGCTGAGCGTATGGGCCGCCGATCGATCGCGACAGAGGATCGATACCGGCCGCGGTTCAGTGTATCGGGTCCGGTTGGGAGAATACGACGCTGCGGTGCGCCACTTTCGACGCGGTGGCTGGATGGCGCCATTGCTTGGTGATCGGTACCTCGACTCACCACCGCGGCCATTCCTGGAACTCGCCGTCAGCGAGCAACTTCGTCGTGCCGGCGTCTCTACGCCTCGCGTATTGTGCGCTGTCGTTACGTCGATGCGCCCTGGCTACCGAGCCGACCTAGCAACCGAGTGGCTCGAACCGGGGCACGACCTGGAGGCGCTGTTGGCGCCGAATCGGTACCCGGTGGATGTCCGCATCGCAGCTATGCGCGCGGCCGGCGCGTTGGTGGGTGATGCCCATCGATGCGGTCTTGACCATGCTGACTTGAACATCGGCAATGTTTTCGTGCAGCCGTTGGCCGACGGTCAGTGGGGGGCGTCTCTGTTGGACCTCGATCGGGCGCGCGTCACCGGACCGGATCCGGCGCGCGCAACCGCTAACCTAGAACGCTTTCAGCGCTCGCTCGAAAAGGTTCGCCGGGCTGGACGCGTGACTTGGAGCAGTGTCGAGCTCGACGCATTCAGACAGGCCTACGACAGCGTGTCGGGAAGGTAGCTCGTCCCTCGCGGCGGGGAGTCACTCACATCCGTCTTGGACTCGGCGAACGACCCACCGCCGGTTTGCCGCTCGATCCACGCCATCCCGACCAACAACGCCAGACTCCCGGCGAGCAACGCTAATACGATCGCCGACACGACCCAGGGGACGGCCCATTGGGACGGCGTGATATCCTCAACTGGGAGCTGAATCAGGAGCAGCGAAACGGCATTGAAAAGACCGTGCACGGCGACCGACGCCCATAACGAACCGGTGGTGAGCACGAGCCACGCGAGCACCAGGCCGAGGAAGAACGTCGGCAACAACTGCCACGGATTGTAGATATGAAACACGGTGAAGAAGATCGCTGTCCACGTGCTCGCCGAGCGTGGCCCGCGGGTGCGAGCCAGACCCTGTAGGATGGCACCGCGAAAGAGCGCCTCTTCGAGCAACGGCGCCAAGATCACTGCCAAAATGATCGCCTCGAGGCTCCCGGTGTCAAGGAGACCGCGGAGAAACTCAGCATACGCCTCCGGCACCGGAGCGAGGCGCTGAATGACAACGTACAATTCGCTGAAAACTGTCACGGATCCAACCAAAACCAAAAGGAGCGGGGGGATCGAGCGACGGTCCAACACTCTTATGGCCAGTGATTCTCTCCAACCGGAATCGCCTCTCCAAACCACGAAAGCGATCGCGGCAGCGAAGGAGATCTCGGTCGGAAGTGCGAGGCGTACGATCTCCGGCCAGCCGGGAAACAACCACTCGGTGAGCTTCAAGAGCCAGTAACCCAATACCAGCGTGGCAGCGAGCACCACAACCGTATGGCTCAGGGAGAGGCCGTGACCGCGCTTCAGGACGCCTCGATGGTGAAGAAGATCTCCCGGCCCTGGCGCGACACACTAAGATTGATCTCGCCGTTGTTGTCCCAGGACTCGCCCATCTGTTGCTGAGCCTGTGCGACGTCTGTCCCTACCTCGCGACCTTCGATCGTGCGTACGACGTCTCCCTGCTGGACACCGACTCGACCCGCTGACGACTCCGCATCGACGTAGGCAACAAAGATCCGCCCATCGTGAGAGGCGCCGAGATCAAGGCCGTAGTCGGTCCCGGTTACGCGCTCGCGCTCGGCCACCGGTTGGGCTGATGGATCTGTACTTTGACGCGCGTAGGCGTCACGTACGCGGAAGACCTCGCTTCCGGGAGGATTGTCCTCGAGCCATTCGGCCAGCGGCTGCCGTCGTGACAACCGATGGCGGGGCTCCAGCTCGTCGATCACGTAACTATGATTGGGATTGTACGCCTGCCAGATCTCGTCCGAGGTGGCCGCCGCCAACCGCTCTTGACCCCAGAGGTCCTCGATCGCCCGATAGGTGAGCCAGTTCACCATCGCTTCGGCCTCGAAGTTGCCTGGCGCCATGAACGGATGTTCGTATGCGGGGTCTCGTGGGCCGGACGGTTCAAATTCTGGCGGATCGACGATGTAGTGCGTGATTTGGTGAGCGACCAACAGTACGCGGACATCGTCGTCTTCAGGTACTGGCACCGCGCGCCCGTCGGCTCGGATCGCCTCGAGTGCGATCACCAGCGGTCGCTCAATCGAGACGACTGGCCAGTGACGCACCAGGTAAACATCAATGTCCTGATATGGCCAACGAAGCCCGGCGAAGTCGGTCACACGCTGAAGAAATAGCAACCCCTCGCGGTCCCACCATTCAATAAGCTCGTCGGCGTGGTCACGAACCCACCCCACGTCCTCGGTTAGCGCTTCCGGGTTGCCCCGATACCGCTCGGGATATGCCATCGGCAGGAGCTCGGCGCCGCCCAGATGGAACCGGACCGCTGGAACTCGATCCGTCGATTGACCGCGGATGGGCGTGATGTCGAGAACTGTCAATAGCGCCATCAATAACGACAACAAGCCGATTCTGCAGGCGGCATGATGACAATTAGGGGGGCTGCTATATTCGTTGTGGTCTTTTCTCACTCTCGCATCCTCACTGAACCCAGAAAACTCGTCGCAGACTATGCCCGCGCAAGAAAAAGACGTCATCCGAGCGATCCGCCGTGTCCGTGACCCGGACAGCAACAAGGATCTCATCTCGCTCGGCCGGATCAAGGAGCTGAAGATCAACGATGGCGGTGTGACGTTCAAGGTCCTTGTGGATCCCGCCCAACCGTTATCGGAAACGGTTCTCAAGGAACTCAAGGAGCAGATCGGCGGTCTCGACGGTATCCAGAACGTGGCGATCAGCCTCCAGGAGCAACCAGGAGCCGCCGCTGGGCCCGCCAAACGACCGTCGCCACAGCAGCCGATCGAGGGCGTGCGCCATGTTCTGGCTGTCGCCAGCGGGAAGGGCGGCGTTGGAAAATCGACCGTCGCCGTCAACCTAGCCCTGGCGATCGCCGCCGAGGGACGTCGCGTGGGGTTGCTTGACGCCGACATCTACGGCCCCTCGATCCCCACAATGATGGGGCTCAAGGGAGCTCAGCCGAACACTGTCGGCAAACGCATTCAACCGTTGACTCAATTTGGGATCGCGCTCATGTCGCTCGGATTCTTGGTCGAGGGCGAGGATACACCGCTGGTGTGGCGTGGCCCGATGGTCCATTCTGCCGTTACCCAGTTCCTGCGTGAAGTCGATTGGGGAGAGCTCGATTACCTAGTTGTCGATTTGCCACCTGGAACCGGCGATGCGCACTTGACGCTGACTCAATCCGTCCAGTTGGACGGTGCGGTAATCGTAACTACCCCGCAGGACATTGCGCTGATTGACGCCAAGAAGGGGCTCAAGATGTTTGAAAAGGTCGGCGCTCGCGTGCTGGGCATCGTCGAGAACATGGGCAGCTTCGTTTGCCCGAGCTGTGATGCCGAGCACTCGATCTTTGGACAAGGTGGCGGCCGAGCGACTGCGGAGCGATTCAACGTTCCGTTTCTCGGCACAATCCCGTTGCATGAGGATGTCACGCCGACCGGTGATAGCGGGGAGCCCATCATGCAGGCGCTTCCGGATTCGCCGATCGCCGAGCGGTTTCGCGAAATCGCCCGGCGCATCATCCAGGTGACCGACTAGGGAGCAGGCGCGTGACGGACAGCAACCCAGGCCGAACGTCGGTCGTGCCATCAGCGACATCCGCCGACGCGACCAGCCAGGCCCAGCGCCTGCTCGACAAGCTGCTGGCAGCGGTCGACATCGAGAAGCCGGTGGCGATCTACACGCACGACCATCCCGATCCAGACTCGATCGCCAGCGCCTACGCACTGAGCTTTCTGCTCGGTCACAAGCTTTCGATCGAACCGATCATCGCGTTTGGAGGAACGATCGGCCGCGCTACTAATCGCGCCATGGTTGACCAGTTGGGTGTTCGACTATACCCGCTCGCGCAAGTCCGCCTCGACGATTACGGGACCCACTCGTTGATCGACACCCAGCCCGAAACCGGGAATCACTCGTTGCCCAACGATCTCCCGATCTCGATCGCCATCGACCACCACCCTATGCGACCCGAGACCGCAAACGTGAAGTTCGCCGACGTGCGCACCGATTACGGCGCCACCTCGACAATCATGTACTACTACTTGGAGGCCGCTGGAATTGATCTATCGACCAAGCTTGCGACGGCCTTATTGATCGGCATAAAGTCGGATACCCGGGGACTGGAGCGCGAGTCGAGCGAGGCGGATCTCCACGCCTACCTCCAGATCTTCCCCCACGCCGATCTGTCGTTACTGGCGCGGATCGAGAACCCACTCATCCCCAGACGCCACTTCGAGGCGTTTCACGCCGCGCTGGAACGGTCGGTGATCCACGACCATGCGGTGATCGCCGATCTTGGCGACGCCGACAATCCCGACCTGCTTGCGGAACTGGCAGATTTCCTGGCCCCGCTCGAACAAGCCGAATACGCGCTCGTCATGGGCCGGCACAAGGGACGTCTCTACCTCAGTTTGAGGACTCGCGACGAGTCCCGAGACGCGGGCGCGGTGATCTCAGCCATTGTCGGTGAGCTGGGAACGGCTGGCGGACACGGGCGAATGGCGGGCGCGCAGATCAACATCGACGAAGATCCGGTGCCGATTCAAGAGATGGTCCGACGTCGCTTTCTGAGTGAACTCGGGCTCGACCCCTCGAGCGCCGGGAAACCGCTTATTCGGAACGGTGATGAATCACGCTCGGCGTCCAGCGGTTAGCGAAAGTTCTCCGTACCTAGCACGCGATAGCGACCATCACGCCATACGTACATGGCGCTCGAACGACCCGGAAAGACCAGTTCCACAGCCGGCGTCTTGATCACCACCGAGCGTTGCGGCCCGACGATCCTATGCCGACCAGGTTGCAACACTCGGAGCTCGACCGGTCCCGGCGGTAGGTTAGTGAACAGCGGATGCGGCGCGAACCGATCCGGCTGGGAGTGAAAGATTACGAATGCCGACCGTTCGGGTCCCTCGACGATGGCGGCCACGTCTTCACGACCGTCGCCGTTGAAGTCGCCGCGTGCGGTGCGAGCCCGATCGGACGACAATCGAAAGTCGGTATGGAACGACCGAATCGCGCGGTCGAGCTGAGCGTTTTGTGCGGGGAGGTGCGACCCGGTCGCCACGACAAAACCAGCGACAATCGGCACCAAGCGGATACAGCGCCTCACTTGAGCCTCCTTTCCGGGGGCGGTCTTATTCTACCCCATAACCGCGGCCGGGGTTCGACGGGGGCTGCTTGGCGAACACGTCAAAACCCGCTATCTTATCTATGTGCTTGGGTTTATCCGAGATCGGTTTGGGGCCATAGAGGGCTTTCAGGTGTTCCTCGAGGACGCCGACGAAGGCACCTTTGCAGCCACTTCTCCGGCCTTGCCCGGCTACATCGCGTACGGTCAGTCTGAGTCGAGCGCGATACGCCGGCTAAAGCGCGCCATCCGTCGCAACCTCGACGGCGTCGCCCAAGACCACGTCCGAGTATCGGATCACGGCAATGGCCGAGCTAGCCGCCACAAGTCTCACCTCTACCTGCAGCCACCGCTCACTGTGACTACGAAGATCGTCTTCGCGTCTGTGGCCCTGGCCACTTTGGCTCTGATCGCATACGAGCTGAGGCGGCGAGACTAACCCTCGGGCAGGCAGCCCTCCACGCCGTTCGGTGTGCTCGACCCGGTCGCACATGACAGAGGCGGGTGCCATCGCGAAAACTCGGCCAACCGCTCGACAATCGCATCTTCGATCGACATGGCGGCGGACTTACCACGCGGCAAGTTGTTGATCAGGATCGAAAAGACTAATAGCTCCCCGTCGCTGGTCGTGACGTAGCCCGAGAGCGCGGAGACACCGCGCAGCGTTCCGGTCTTACTGTGGACGTTGCCGCGAGCTGCGGGAGCGTCGAGCCGGCGTGGATCCCCGTCCTCACCGGCGATCGCGAGCGATTCGTAGAACTCATCGAACAGCGGGTGCGCGCGCATCGCCACCAAGAGCTCGGCGGTGCGCCGGGCGGTCAGAAGGTTGAGACGGCTGAGGCCCGAACCGTCTTCGATCGTCAGCCCATCGGTTTCCAGTCCCAGTCCCTCAAGCACGTCATAGACCACCTCGGCCCCACTGGCGAACGACCCATCGGCTTTGAAGACAGCGCCAAGTGTTTTCAGGAGCTGCTCGGCGAAGAAATTCTGGCTACGCTTGTTGACGATCTTGACGATGTCGGACATGCGGGGGCTGGTGTGGCTCACGAGCAAGGTCCCCGACCTGGCTCCCTCCCTTTGCCAGCGGTGCACGACCCGCTCGCCCCCCTCAACCTCGATCCCCACTCGTCTCAACCGGTCGGCAAATACCGACGTCGTGTACAGCGCCGGATCTTCGACCGAAACCATGTACCGGAGCGGACGACTTCTGAGCGGAATTCGACCACGGATCAAGTAATCACCGGTTTCCGGCTGGCGCCGTATCCCGATTGAACGGCCACCCCGACGTCCCACGGTGACCGCTTGGTTCGAGATCTCCAGACGATCGGTATGCGGATAGAAAGTGAGGGCAGGGGGTGCGCCGACCCACCCGCCAGGCCGGATCTCGATCGTGACCACGTTGTCGTTGAACGAGAGGGCGCTCGAACGAGCACCGTACCAGCGCAGCAAGTTCGTGCTGTCCCACCCCGGTGCAATCCGCGTATCGTCGAGGTACGTCGCGTCGCCTACGACTGCGCCGGTGACACGACGGATGCCCATCCTCTTGAGACGGGCAGCAAATCGATCGAAAACAAACGTCACGCTATCGCCATGGAAGCGACCTGAGAGCGTCGGGTCTCCGCGTCCGATCAGGATCAAGTCGCCATCAAGAGTCCCATCGGGATGGATCTCGCCATCGGCGTAAACCGACGTTGTGTATTGAAAATCTGGCCCGAGTCGGTCGAGCGCGGCCGCGGTGGTGTAGAGTTTCATGTTAGAAGCCGGCGTCAGCGGCAGGTCGGCGTTGTGAAGGTAGAGCGAGTTGCCGAGGTCGGCGGCGTACACCGCGACCCCAATCCGACCACCCCGCCGGCGAACGATCGGGTCGAGGAGCTCGGCGATCGCCGCTGAACCGCCATCCTCCACCACACCGTCGCCAACCAGGTCGCCTTGTGCCATCACGGCGATCGGGAACAAAGCGAGCAAGATCGGCGCAACTAAGAGCGCGACGACAAAGCGAGGCGATTTCAGCATGTTACCGCTCCCGCGCGCCCAGCCGGCTGCTACCGGCTTGCATCGTCGCAAACAGCGCGATCGCAGACACTCCGCCGACCGCGACCAGGCCACCGGCTATCCCTCCCCACTCGCCGGCGCCGACACCCCAACCCAGCCACGAGGCTCGGAAGGAGTTGTAGACGGGCCAGGCGAGGACAGTAACCGACGCCAGCACTAGCAATGCGCTCATGACCATAAACAAGAACCCCGCGTAGCCGGCTGTTACCTGAGAGCTGTCAGGGGCATCGAACCGCGGATGGGAGGCTCCAAGCCCAACGGCCATTCCTACGATGGCCGCCGACAAGAAAAAAACCGTTGCAACCGAGATCACGCTCAGAAGCAACGTCGTCTGGAGCAACGCGTTGGATAATACAACCAACAGCTCTGCCAACGCGACCAGTGGCAGAAATCCACTCCAGAACTTGGCCCACAGTATCTCCCCGATCGTCACTGGGCTGGTCTTGAGTAGCCAGAGGGTAGGCCCCTCGAGGCTCACCCCGGGGAGAACGAATCGGGCCGCCAAAGCGGTGACGACAAAACCAACCAAGGCGATGTTCAAGAACGCCAGCAGATCGCGCAACAAGTAGCCCGTCCCGCCGGCGGCATCCAGCGGAAGCACCCTGAAGTTGTACAGATAGATAGCGATCACCGCGAGCAGCAGAAAAAGCTGTGACCACTGGCCCGGGTCGCGGAAAAACGTCGAGACGTCCTTGATGATCATCGCCCGCACACGTCGTGGAAATGGCCGGGATAGGAACTGCACCGCGCGGCGCCACCACAGCTGGCGTGTCCACTGGACCTGTCGCGCCTCCTGAGACTTCGAGTAGCCGGTTCTGAACATTTCGCGAAACACGCCCCCAGCGGCGATCGTCGATACGATCGCACCGACGACCAGCAACGAGCCATACATCGTCACGGCGTCCCAGTGCACCGCATTGTATACGCCCAACACTTCACCCAGGGCACGCGCCGCCCAATACGAAGGCAGCCACGGGAGCGTGGGGTTTGATAGGGAGACCAGATACTCGGCCCAGGTCCCGAAGTCCTCGGGCCACACGAACTCCTCGGGTCGGACCGCGCGTAGGAGGATGACGATGGCAGCTATGAACATCAGCGCGACAAGCGACAGGAGATCTCGCGCGCGCCGAGCCGGAAACAGGTTCACCAGCGCGACGGCGACCAAGACGCCGATCGATGTCGTAATCGTAACGCAGCAC
>Ga0255057_10000154_pt1 | contig 38993 bp, 37 predicted proteins | sample Cases_109_6_MG_FD_189022 | JGI IMG/M metagenome (GOLD analysis project Ga0255057, IMG submission 189022) | Seawater microbial communities from Amundsen Gulf, Northwest Territories, Canada - Cases_109_6 | ecosystem: Environmental > Aquatic > Marine > Gulf | place: Canada: Northwest Territories... | reverse complement strand
CGTTCACGGTGACTCGGGTGTGGCGATGGGTGGCGATGTCGTGATTGCTCTGTCGAAGAGCGGTGAAACCAGCGAGTTGTTCGACCTGCTGAGCGTATTCAAGCGTTTCGACCTGCCGCTGATTGCTCTGGTCGGATGCCCGGACTCGACGCTGGGACGACATGCTGATGCGGTGCTCGATTGCTCGGTCGATCAAGAAGCCTGCCCTCACGACCTGACTCCCACCGCATCGACCACTGCTATGATCGCGTTTGGTGACGCGCTGGCGATGGCTCTTCTCACGCGACGTGATTTCCGACCCGAGGAGTTCGCCCAGTTTCACCCCGGTGGAGGACTGGGGAAGCGACTCCTGCTAACCGTTGGCGATGTCATGACGGTCGGCGATGAGTGTCCCAGCGTTCCGACGAGCGCGACGATGCGCGAAGCGATTCTGGAGATGGCCCACAAACGGGGCACTGTTCCGGTGGTGGATGACGCCCGTCGCGTGGTTGGAGTGGTGACCAACGGTGACCTGATGCGGCTTATGGAGAAGACCGACCAGGTTTTTGCCATACCTGTCGAAGACGTGATGACTCGGAGTCCGCAGATCACCCGGACCGATGCGCTAGCCGCGGCGGCGGTCAACCAAATGGAGAACTTTGGAATCGTCGCGATGCCGGTGGTCGACGATAAACAGCGCTTGGTAGGGATCGTGCATCTCCACGATTGCATGCGAGCGGGTGTGGTTTGAATATCGCGTTTCGAGGTCTCGGCCTCGTCGCCGTGGCGGTGTGCCTCTTCGCGTGTAACGAGGAAGCACAGTTTCAAACTGTCGACCCGCCGATCGGCAGGCCGGATCTGCCGACCCCTGATCAGGTGGTCGAGAACGGCGAGCACTTGATTACGGAGCAGGGGGTCAAGAAGGCGCTGCTGACAGCCGAGCAGCTCTACTTCTACAATCAAACAGGCAAGGTCTTTGGGGACACCGTTCAAGTCGAGTTCTACGACGAAACCGGTGCTTTCGTGTCGCTGTTGACCGCCCAAACCGGTGAGATGGACCAATCCAGCCGTAAGATGATCGCGCGGGGCAACGTGTTCGTTCGCGGTAGAGACTCGACCATCAAGACCGAGGAGCTTCACTACGATCCCCAGGGCAACCGGATTTACAGCCAAGTCGAGACCGAGATTAACCAACGTGGCAACGTGATTCGCGGACGCGGTGTCGAATCCGATCCCGCGTTGAAGGAGGTTAGGGTCCAGGGCGGCTCGGCCGTGCTGCGATCCGAGCCGGAGCTCGGGCCCAAGTCGAACCCAACACCGCCGGACAGCCCCGCTACTGACGCCCCGGCAGCGGCCCCCGGTGACTCCAGCTAGAGACCACCGGGCGATCGTCCTCCGGGCCTGGTGGCCGCGCCTGCTCTTTCTGGTGATCGCTCACGCGGCGCCGTTGGCGGCGCAGGAGGACGACCCAGTCGTGATCGATCACGCCAATGTCATTCGCCGAGTGGAGGAGGGCGATTCGCTGACGTACTTCCTGGAGGGCAACGTGCGTGCGCATCGTGGGCCGGTCAGAATGCGCAGTCAGTTGGCCACCATCTATCGCCAGTCGGGGATCGCCGACTTCCAACGGAATGTCCGTTTCTGGGATCAGACGACCGAGATCTTCGCCGATCAGGTGGTCTATGAGGAGTTGACAAACGTGGCGGTTGCCACGGGTAACGTTCAGATGATCGATCGGGATAGCGGCTCGCAGGTCGTGGCTGATACGGTGCACTACTTTCGCGATGAGAAGTTGATTATCGCTCGGCCCAGGCCGCATGGCACATTGCTCGGCAGTGACTCGACCGCGCAGAGTGATCCGTTCGACGTGTACGCGGATGAGATGCGGTTTCGCAGCGACTCCGTGGGCTCGACCGTGGTGGCCGTGCGGCGGGTGCTGATCGAGCGAACCGACTTGACCGCGTTGGCCGACAGCTTGATCTATGACGATGCCTTAGAGACGGTCGCTCTGCGCATAAGCCCCCAGGTCGAAACGAAGGAGACCTTTTTGAATGCCGATCGGATCGATATCCATATGACCGAGAGTGAGATTGAATCGCTGGTCGCGGTCGAGGGAGCCCGGACGATCGACAAGACGGACTCAATTCCGGATCTCGTTCCTGCTGCTTTCGAGCACGTGAGCCAGACATCGTATCTCGAGGGCGACAGCATCTACATTGCGTTCGAGGACGGGGGGATCGACTGGTTGGTGGCACAGGGGGGAGCGCGTAGCCTCAACTACACGCGGGAGTCGCCGCCCGGTACGATCGAGACCTGGAGCGTCAACTATCTGCTCGGCGAACGACTGCGGCTCAACTTCCGCGGGGATACACTCGATCAAGTTATGGCGAGCGGGGGCCACCGTGGGCTCTACCGCAGCGAGGACGTGCGCGTCGGAGGCGTCGAGCGGCGGCCCAGCGAGCCGATTCCACTTCCGGACCTCTCTGCGACCGTCGGGTTGATCCAAGCGACACGCCGACGTTCGGAAGATCGGAGGCGCGGTTGAGCGAACGAACATCCGAAATCGCCGGTCACGCACCAAGCGAGGGCGCGTCGGTCCTGCCGAGTGTCCAGCCGCGACCTGATTCGCTTCTGAAGGCCCAGAACCTGGCCAAGCGCTACGGCAAGCGGAAGGTCGTCGACAACGTGACGCTCGAAGTGCATCCCGGCGAGGTCGTCGGTCTATTGGGGCCCAACGGTGCAGGAAAGACGACCACGTTCTACATGATCGTTGGGCTCATCAAACATTCCCAGGGTCGGATCTTTCTCGATGGCGAGGAAATCACGGATAAGCCGATGTTCCGCCGGGCGAGGCTTGGAATCGGTTATCTGTCTCAGGAGCCTTCGGTGTTTCGCAAGTTGACGGTCGAAGAGAACATCCGGGCGATCCTCGAAACCTGTGGTCTATCCCGTGAGGAGCAACTCCAGCGACTCGAGGTCTTGCTCGATGAGTTGGGTCTGCGACGGGTTCGGGGAACCCGCGCCTATGCGCTCTCGGGCGGGGAACGACGCCGGCTCGAGATCACACGCGCTCTGGTTACCAAGCCCCGTTATATGTTGCTCGATGAGCCGTTTGCCGGTGTCGACCCGATCGCCGTGGATGACCTTCAGGGAATCGTCTCTACGTTGCGGGATCGAGGGCTGGGGATCCTCATCACTGATCACAATGTCCGCGAAACGCTCGAGATCACCGACCGCGCGTACCTCCTGTACGACGGCCGAATCTTGAAGTCCGGTGACGCTCAGACGCTCATCAACGACCCCGAGGCGAGACGGCTCTACCTGGGGGAGGACTTCCGGCTGTAGCCGACGGCGGTTCGACGTTCCGACGCCCCCCACCAAGGGCCGAAAAGCCCGGGTTCGGGTTGAACTCCCAACCCCGTCCTGGTACAATGAATCGTTGGCACGGTTCCTGCGGTAGATCGGTGCACCTCTCGTTTCGTGCGCCATCGATCGTTGACCTCTACCCCGTGGGTGTAGATGGCACTGAGACAACAGCTTGCGATGAGCCAAAAGCAAGAGATGAGAATGAATCCACGCTTGTATCAGGCGATGGACTTACTGTATTTGCCTCTCCTCGAGCTCGAACAACACCTCAAACAAGAGTTGACCGCCAATCCATTCCTCGAGATGACCGAACCCGAGGAAGAGTTCGCCGAACAAGAAGAGGAAGCCGAGGAGCCGGACGAAGAGGAAGATGAGATTGACTGGGAGGCGATTCTGCTCGACGGCTTTGACTCCGGCTATCGCAGCGGTTCAAATCACGAAGACATCGAGTCATATGAGCGTGTTCCGCACACCACGATCGATTTATGGAGCCATTTGCTTCAGCAACTCCACCAGGCCAACGGCTACGCCGATGGGGAGCTGCGGATCGCCGAAGAGATTATTGGCAACATCAACGAGGATGGATTCCTCACCTGCCCGCTCGAAGACATCGCGGAGTCGCTCTCGGTTTCGATAGATGAGGTGGATCGCGCGTTGACCAGAGTACAGAAGTTCGACCCGATCGGGGTGGCTGCCCGCGATCTCCGGGAGTGCTTGCTGTTGCAGATCGCGGATCACATGGGCGCCGATAGCTTGGCCTACCGCATCGTGGACTTGTATTTCGACGAGCTGTCAACACACAAGTACCACGATATCGCGCGGGCGTTGGGCATCACGCCGGTTGAGGTACAGGACGCCGCGGATCAGATCGCGATGCTGGATCCAAAGCCAGGTCGTAAGTACCTGGACCTACCGCCGAACTACGTAACACCGGACCTCGTGGTGGACGAAATAGAAGGCGAGTATGTAGTAACTCTGAATGACGGGAACCTTCCGCGGCTGCGAATAAGCCACACTTACCAACAGTTAGCTCGGAACGGTGAGTTCAAGGGGCGGGCGAAGGAGTTCGCCCAGAACAAGCTAAACAGCGCCAATTGGATCATTCAAGCGATCGAGCAACGTCGCCAGACAATGCTCAAGGTGATGTACGTGATTCTCGATCGGCAGCGCGAGTTCTTTGAAGGTGGAATCCGCTTCCTGAGGCCCTTGACCCTGAAAGAAGTTGCTGATGAGATTGGCATGCATGAGTCGACCGTAAGTCGGGTGACGAATGAGAAGTTTGTGCAGTCACCACGTGGCGTATTCCGGTTGAAGTTCTTCTTTTCGAGCGGGCTTTCGACGGAGGAGGGTGAGAGTGTCTCGGCGCGCGGCGTCAAAGCCCGAATCTCCGAGATGATCGGCGACGAGGACCCCCGCAAGCCATTGACCGATCAGCAGATCGTGGAGCTACTGCATGGGGAAGGTGTCAACATCGCCCGCCGTACGGTTCAGAAGTACCGCGACCAGCTCGGGATCCTTTCCTCACGCTATCGCAAACGCGTATAATCGCGCAGACAACATTCTCGCCCACCAATAGCGCGATCTTTCCAATGGAAGGAGCGCCTGTAAATGAAGGTCACGCTCAGCGTTCGTCACGGCGACGTACCTGACCCGCTTCGGACCCACGTTCAGGACGGTGTCGCCGGCCTATCGAAGTACTTTAACAGGTTAGTCGAGGCGGACATCGTCCTTGACCAGGAGAACCATCGACACATAGCCGAGGTTCGGATTCACACCTCGACCGATACTCATTTTGCCAGAACCGAGGCCGCCGAGTGTCGAGCCGCTATCGACGGAACAGTCGGCAAGCTCCGCCGACAGCTCAAGCGACACAAAGCGAAGCTCAGACGGCGATCGCTTACTCGGGTCGAACGCGAACAACTTTTCCGCGATCGCATCGAGGGAGACGTCGCAGACGATCCGATGTTGCCACCGCGAGATTGGGACCGAATCTCAAGCCGCGAGGCGATCGCGCGACTCGAGAACTCGGGCGAGGAAGTATTGGTCTTTGTCGATGCCCAGGATGGAGCCGTGAAGATCGCGCGCCGCGATGGTGAGGGCTCTGTGAGCGTGGTCGAGGCCGAAGCGTTCGAGGTCGAGGAGCACTAGCCGCCATGCCTCGGCTGACGGTTGCGGAGTTGCTGGCCAAGAGGGCCGGGCCGCTGGGTCTCACGCTCCTTACCGATCAAGCCACTACCAAAAGTGAAATCGGCTCAAGCGAGGTCGGCAGTCCCGGTCTCGTTCTCGCAGGATTCGACCAGCGCCTTGCGAACACCCGGCTGCAGATCCTCGGTGAGACGGAGATCGCCTATTTGGCGTCGCGGTCCGCGGACAAGCGAGAAGAAGCGATCCTTCGGCTGCTCGACTCCAATGTCCCAGTGATCATCTTGACCAAGGGTCTGGACCCGCCATCGGGGTTGATCGCGGCGGGCAATGAGCGCCGCATCCCGGTCATCTCGAGTGCCCTCAAGACAGGCGAGTTCTACTCGACCATAAAGTCGTTCCTCGAAGCGCATTTTGCGCCTAGCACCTACATCCACGGTTCGTTAGCTGACGTCTACGGCGTAGGGTTGCTGTTTGTCGGCCGGAGTGGGATCGGCAAGTCTGAGTGTGTACTCGATTTGGTCGAACGGGGTCACCGGCTGGTGGCCGATGATCAGGTGCACGTCACTCGGAGATCGGGAGACATTCTCATCGGTAAGGGCAGCGAGGTGTTGGGATTCCACATGGAGATTCGAGGTATCGGAATCATCGACATCCAATCGTTGTTCGGCATCCGCGCCGTTCGTCTGCAGAAGCGGATCGAAGTCGTTGTTCAGCTCGAGGATTGGGATGAGACGACTAACGTGGAACGCGTTGGCCTGGAGGAAGGGGGGACCGAGATCCTAGGTGCCGAGATCCCACTTGTTCGCGTACCGTTGAACCCGGGCAAGAACGTCACCGTCATCGCCGAAGTCGTGTCGATGAATCACCTCCAGAAGTTTGCTGGTCGTCACGCCGCCGAACACTTCAATCAGCGATTGATCGAGCACATGCGCACCAAGGCGCAGACCGAGACTTACTTGGAGGAGGATTACGAGTGACGGGTCGCTGCGGGGTGGTCGTGGCCCACGGTCGCCTCGGAGAGGGGTTGCTCTCGGCGCTTACTCGCGTAGCGGGGGTCCAGGACAACCTGTGGGCCGTATCGAACGACGAACTGGACACAGAATCCTTGATGGCTGAGATCGAGTCCCTGCTCGCTGAGCGCGGCGCGGGTCGGGAAGCGATTCTGTTCAGTGATCTCGACGGTGGTTCGTGTTGTCAGGCTTGTCGCCGGTTGTTGGGACGTGACTCTGTGCGGGCTGTGTTCTACGGCGTAAACCTGCCGCTGATGATCGAGTTCGTGTTCCTGCAGGACCTGCCCTTCGATCAGTTCTCAGCAGCGCTGTTGACGAAGAGCCGCGGTGCCCTCGGGGTCCACTCGTGAGCGGGGTGCTGTTCCGAGTCGACGAGCGGCTGATTCACGGACAGGTGGTTGTCGGCTGGGGACGGCGACTCCACCCCGATCGAATCGTTGTCGTATCGGACGATCTGTCCCGCCAGCCGGTTGAGCAGGATATCTACCGTACCGGTCTGCCAGCCTCGATCAAAGCCGTGTTTTGGAACTTTAGTGAGGCCGTCGACGGACTGCCGGCGCTGCTCGACTCCGGCAAGAGCATCATCGTACTGACGGAAGACTTGGACACGATGCTGCGGTTGGCGAGTGCCGCTGTTACGATCGAAGAGGTCAACGTCGGAGGTCTGTTCGCCGGCGAAGGACGGACTCGGTTGCTGCCGTACGTGTGGTTTGATGCCGAAGACGAGGAGCGAGTGCGAGAACTGGAGGCGTTGGGCGTCCGGGTCGTCGCGCAGGACGTGCCGACCACGGCTCCGGTTCGGCTCCGAGAGCGCGTAGGGTGAGCTTAGAGCAGTCGGTGCTGTTGACGGTCTTCGGTGCGGTCGTGTTTCTAGACCAGTGGCCGGTTTTTCAGAGCATGCTATCGCGCCCCCTAGTGGTGGGAGCTGTGGTGGGCGTCGTGCTTGACAAGCCCGCCGATGGAGCGTTGTGGGGGGCGGTGTTCGAGGCGGTTTACCTGGGACTCTTGCCGATCGGGGCGGCGCGGTATCCCGACGCGGGTCTGGCGACGCTGGCGGGCAGCGCCGTTGCGCTCTCGGCACCCGCGAGCGTTGCACCCCCGGTCGGATGGGCGGTGGCGGTAGCACTCGCGACGGGTGCTCTCGGCGACCATGTAGGGGGGTTCCTGCGGCGTTGGAACGGCCGTACCGCGGTCTACGTTCGGGAGCGAGTTGCCGCCGGGGATTTGTCAGCACCCGGCCGCGCGATCGCTATTGCGCTGCTGCGCGGAGCCGCTCTCGGGGCTGGGGCCTCCGCGGTGGCGTTGACGGTCGGGCTGGGGGGCCTCGCGTTGGTGGTGTCGACTCCGTGGAGTGGACCGTTGCCGATGAGTGTTGTCGTGTTGGCCGCCGCCGCAGCGCTCACCGTAAACGGGACTCGACTCTTCGTCGATGGCCGGTCGCGGTTAAGCGCGTGGGGAGTTGGGTTGGTTCTGGTCGTGGCCACTTTCGGTCTGATGGGTTGAAGGCGTGAGTTCCTCCCATCGCCCGTTGGCGGCCGAGCGGCGTCGGATCGCTCGTCGCGCGACGTGTCTGCAAGCGGTTTGGAACCACGAGACGATGCAAGGGGTGGGGTTCGCTTGGGCAATCGCGCCAGGACTCGACCGGCTCTACCCGGATCCGCGCGCCCGTAGTGAGCGGCTCCTGGCACACCTCGCACCGTTCAATAGCAACCCGTACCTGGCGACGATCGGGATCGGGTTCGCGCTTCGGCTCGAGCAGGAGGTTGCGCGCGGATCGGCGGGTGCCGACCACCGGCTGTCGAGGCTGATCAAAGCGCTCCGTAGCAGCTTGGGTGCGCTTGGAGACGACCTATTCTGGGCTGCATGGCGACCGACGCTCGGTGTGATCGGCGCGGCCGTCGCGCTTGCGACGGGCTCGCCTATCGCAGCACTGGTGTACTGGATCGCCTACAACGCGTTGGCGCAATCGGTTCGCTGGCGTGGCGTACGAGCCGGCTTCGCGAGTGGCGCGGGTATCGCTCGGGTGCTTCAAGACCCATTCTGGAGCCGCGCCAGTGGGATCATGAAGACAGCTGGTGCGGCGGCCTCTGGAGCGGTTGTCGGTGGGGCGTTGTGGGCCGCATCCGGTGGCGGCTTAGAGGGCATCTCAGTATTTTTGTTCATTACAACTTTCCTATGGCTGGCGGGCTTGCGGCGTGGCAGCAGGGGACGCTGGCTGTCGCCTTCGGTGGCCTTTCTGGTCGTCGTGATCCTGCTCAGCGTAGTGGTCCAGGTTTCCGCGGAGGTTCTGCCGTGACGAGCGAAGTACACGAAGCGGAGGTCGAGATTCAAAACCACCTCGGGTTGCACGCCCGCCCGGCGGCCCAGCTCGTGCGCCTCTCGAACCGTTTCAGATCCGACATTTTTGTCAGTAAGAACGGCGTTGAGGTGAACGGAAAGAGCATCATGGGAGTCATGATGCTCGCCGCCGAACGCGGCGCTCGAGTCCAGGTCCGCGCTGTCGGCACCGATGCCCGCGAGGCGATCCGGGACTTGGTGGCGCTCATCGAGCGACGGTTCGACGAGGATGACGAGGGTCAGCCGGTGGATGCCGGCCCATCGTCCGCCACCTGAGTTCGCCGGTGGTTGTCGAGAAGATCCACGGCGGGGTACCGGCTTCTGTCGGGGTGGCGTTTGGTCCGGCCTACCTGATCACGCCTGACGCGCTGCGCGTTCCGCGCTACTCAATCGATACATCGAATGTGACTGGCGAGGTCGAGCGTCTGGAAGCTGCCCTTGCGAAGACCCGGGCGGATATAGAACGGGTACAACAGGCGCTTGTGTCAGCTGGGAAAAAAGACGAAGCGACGATCTTCGATTCACATCTGCTCGTCCTCGAGGACAACGAGTTTCTGAATCAGGTTCGAGAGCAAATCCGTGTCGCAGGCGAGAACGTAGAGTATGCGTTTCACTCTCAGATTCTCGAGGCCGTCAGTCGGTTGGACCAGAGCGAGGATCCGTATCTGCGTGAACGGGCCAAGGATATCCGCGATCTCGAGCATCGCGTTGTGCGCGCGCTGTTGGGAGAGCGTGAACCCGCGTTTGGCGACCTGATCGACAACGCGATCGTAGTGGCTCACGATCTCCCGGCCACGATCACGGCCGAGCTTGATCGCGACAAGATTCTGGGGATTGCAACCGAAGTTGGTGCGCCACATAGCCACACCGCGATTCTAGCCCGGGCATTGGAAATCCCGGCGGTAGTTGGTCTAGGACCCGTGCTCGCCGAGCTGCAGCACGGAGGACCTGTACTGCTGGACGGCCGAGAGGGCGTGCTGATCAGCGATCCGGCAGAGGAGACGGTTGATCGCTATGAACGGGTGCGGGATACGGTCGCGCGGCGTCGCGCAGAGTTGGTGACGATGGCCGGCGCACCCAGTCTGTCGAGAGACGGCGAATCGCTGACGTTTCAAGCCAACCTCGAGTTTGCACGCGAGGTCGACTCCGCACTCGCGTTTGGGTGCGAGGGTGTCGGGCTCTACCGAACTGAGTATCTGTTTCTACAGAGTGGTGGTGAGGCGAGCGAAGAAGATCAGTATGCGGTCTATCGAAAACTCGTCGAGCGGATGGGCGGCCGCTTGGTCACGATCCGGACCGTCGATCTCGGCGGTGACAAGCTGCTCGCTGGCATGGAGCCCGAAGACAACCCGTTCCTGGGTTGGCGGGCGATTCGCTACTGTCTCGATCGGCCCGAGGTCTTCCGGTCCCAGCTCCGGGCGATCCTCCGGGCGGGTGCCCACGGCCCCGCGTCGATCATGTTGCCGATGATCGCTACGGTTGACGAGGCGGATATCGCAATCGCGCACTTTGAGGCGGCGCGGCGCTCGCTGGATGATGAGGGAATCGAAAGAGCCGAGGTATGCCCGATAGGGGCGTTGATCGAAACCCCCGCGGCAGCGTTGATGGCCGACGAATTCGCTACGCGATTCGATTTCCTGTCTGTTGGGACGAACGATCTCGTCCAGTACACGCTGGCGGTGGATCGCGGAAACCGCCGGATCGCCCACTTGTTTCAGCCCTTTCACCCGGCAGTTCTGCGGCTCATACGAGATGTCTGCCAGGCCGCCGAAAGAGCGGGGGTGGAGGTGACGGTGTGTGGAGAGATGGCCGGCAACTCCCGAGGCGCCGTCCTCTTGATGGGGCTGGGCGTTACCCGGTTCAGCATGGTGCCAGCCCGGATTCCACGCATCAAACAGGTGCTCGGCCGGATTACCATCGATGAGGCCCGGGCGGCGGCGGGTGATGCGCTGGCTCAAGCGACTGCGGCGTCCGCGCGAGCGGTGATTGAAACCCGGTTTGCGAACTGCTTCGAGTCCGCCACGGCGACGGTGGGGGAAGGGTCTTGAGCTCGCGCCCGGCAACGGTAACGTCGGACGACGTCGAGACCTGGCGCGATCGTGAAGCGGTCATCGATGCCGAGGGAATGCGAGGTCACATCGCCGGTCTTCCAGATCAGCTTGCGGCTGGAGCCAATAGCGCGTCGTCGTTCGTTAAGGTCCTCGATGTTCCCGCCAGTGGACCGACTGCAATCGCGGTCGCTGGTATGGGTGGCTCGGCGATCGGTGGTGACCTGGTGGCTGCCTACACCGACAAACGGCGTGTTCTACCGCTGCACGTGATCCGGGGCTACGAACTGCCGGCATGGCTCGATCAGAGCACGGCGCTGATCGTATCTTCATACTCGGGAAACACCGACGAGACCCTCGCGTGCTACGAGGCCGCCCAGAAACGTGGGCTATCGGTCATCGCGATCACGACCGGTGGTCGAGTGGCACAGATGGCGCGCGAAGCCGGTGATCCGTTGCTCGACCTGCCAACTGGATTCCCACCTCGAGCGGCGCTAGGTCACTCGTTGTCGGCGGTGGCTTTGGTCGCGGCCCGGTTGGATCCGGGTTTGGACGCTGAAGCCGAGGCCGATGGACTACGCCGCGCTGCCGAGCGGCTCCGACCGCTGGCGGAACGATGGTTAGAGTGGTCGGACGACAACCCGGCGCTCGACGTAGCCGCTTCGATCGCCGATCGGCTCCCGGTCGTCTATGGCGGTCATGCGACGTCGATCTCGGCCGCCGCACGTTGGAAGGCTCAACTCAACGAGAACGGCAAGATGCCCGCCTATTCAGGACAACTACCGGAGCACAATCACAACGAGATCGTGGGGTTCGAAGGCGACAACCCGGTGCTGCGCCAGATGGTGTTGGTTCACTTGGAGACTCCATGGGACCATCACCAGGTCCGCCGACGGTTTGATTTCGTGCACGGCTATTGCCGCGACCGGGTGGCCCGCCAGCACCGAATCAGAGCCACCAGCGACGTGCCGTTGGAGGGTATGCTCGAGTTGTGCTACCTGGGAGATTGCACTAGTCTCATGGCTTCCATTATCAACGGGTGGAACCCCACGCCCGTTGCTTCTATCGATGCCCTAAAGAACGAACTCAAAGGCTGAAAATCGGTGAACATCATCATTCCGGCGGCCGGACAAGGCACCCGGCTGCGCCCTCACACGCACACGGTACCCAAAGTGATGTTGCCGGTGGCGGGCCGCCCGATCATCGGCCACATCCTGGCTGATCTCGCGTTACTGCACCCGTCCGAGATTCGGCTGGTGGTCGGGTATCGAGGGGATTCGATCGAGGCTTACCTGCACGAGGAGTTTCCGGACTTACCTGTGAAGATCGTCTGGCAACACGATCAACTGGGTCTTGGGCACGCGGTGTTGACCGCGCTCGAGGCGAAGGAACACGAACCAACGCTCGTTGTGCTCGGCGATACGGTTTTCGATGTCGATTACGCGGATATAGTGTCATCGCCGGACCACGCGTTGGGTGTGCGACCGGTCCCAGATCCGGAACGATTCGGGATCGTGGAGCTCGACGCTGCCGGCGAGAGCATCGTAAAACTGGTCGAGAAACCGACGAAGCCGAAGGGCAACTTGGCGTTGGCCGGGCTGTACTTCGTCCGCGACGGAGAGTTGTTACGAGCAGCATTGGCTAGCCTGGTCGACGAGGGCGGCACCACCCGTGGTGAGTATCAGCTCACCGATGCGTTGCAACGACTGATCGATGCAGGTGAAAGGTTCATTCCGTATAGTATCAAGGGTTGGTTCGATTGCGGGAAACCTGAAACGCTGCTGGCAACGAATCGCGAGTTGCTCGATCGGCAGTCGCCGCAAGTCGACGTATCAAGTGACAACACGAAGTTCATCGCGCCGGTGTTTGTTGGTGCAGATTGTGTTATTGAGAACTCGATCGTCGGGCCACACGTCTCGCTGTCCAAGGGTGTCACCGTGCGCGATTCCGTGATTCGCGACTCGATCATCGGTGAACACGCCACGGTGAGCGGTTTTGTGCTCGAAGGTTCGATCATCGGGCCCGGCGCGCGTGTGGAAGCGGCGCCACTGGGTCTCAATCTGGGAGAAGGATCGGAGTTGATATGCTGAAAACGAAGGAACAAGAGGTGACGGCCTCGCCGCATCGCGTGAGGACCGATCGGTTCCTGTTTACGTCGGAATCGGTGACCGAGGGCCACCCAGACAAGATCGCCGATCAAATCTCGGACGGGGTTCTGGATGCCGCGTTAACCGGCGATCCGTTAAGTCGGGTCGCGTGCGAGACATTGATTACCACCGGTTTGATCGTGGTGGCGGGAGAGATCACTACCGACGCTTACATCCCGGTTGCGCAGGTCGCCCGCGAGACGGTTCGTCAGATCGGCTACACCGATGGGCGGATGGGATTCGATGCGAATACCTGCGGTGTGATGGTAACGATTGACCAGCAATCGCCCGACATCAGCATGGGTGTCGATCGTGAAGGAGCCGGCGATCAGGGAATGATGTTTGGCTACGCGACCGATGAAACGTCGGAGTTGATGCCGTTGCCGATCGCGTTGGCGCACGCGCTCACCCATCGTCTGGCTGAGAAGCGGAAGGATGGGACGTTGCCCTGGGTGCGGCCCGATGGGAAGAGCCAGGTGACGGTTGAGTACGACGAAGGTCGAGCGCGAGAGATCCGAACGGTGGTCGTATCGACGCAGACCGGTGACGAAGATGAGGTGTCGCCCGATGAGATCCAGGCTGGGATCCGCAAAGAGGTGATCGAGCCAATACTACCGAGCGGGATGTACGACGAGGACGAACTCACCGTTCACGTCAACCCGACTGGACGGTTTGTCATCGGCGGGCCGATGGGCGACGCTGGCGTGACCGGTCGGAAAATCATCGTAGACACGTACGGCGGTCTTGGCCGTCATGGTGGAGGCGCGTTTAGCGGGAAGGACCCGACCAAGGTCGATCGGTCTGCGACGTATGCCGCCCGGTGGGTGGCCAAGAACGTCGTGGCGGCCGGCCTGGCGCAGCGATGCGAGGTCCAGCTCGCGTACGCTATCGGTGTGGCCGAGCCGGTCAGCGTTATGATCGACACGTTTGGCACTGGCGTGGTTGCCGACGCCGTGTTGGAAGAGAAGGCGCTCGAGGTGTGGGACTTGCGTCCGCTGGCGATCATCAAGGCGCTCGACCTGCGGCGGCCGATTTACCAGCCGACTGCCGCCTACGGGCATTTCGGCCGCGATCCGAAGAACGGCTTGTTTACGTGGGAGCTTACCAACCGCGTCGAAGATTTGAAGGCGGCGATCTCATAACATCATTGAAGGGGAGACGATTCGATGTCGAAGACCGAGGGAAGGATGAGTGCCGTGGACGTGCCGTGTGATATTCGCGATCCGGAGCTGGCCTCAAAGGGGGCCTTACGCACCGAGTGGGCGGGGCGGCACATGCCGGTCCTGCGCCTGATCGGTGATCGGTTCGAGAGAGAGCGCCCGCTTGATGGGGTGCGCATCTCGGCTTGTCTGCACGTAACGACCGAAACCGCCAACCTCATGCTAGCGCTCCAGCGTGGCGGCGCGGACGTCTGTCTGTGCGCCTCTAATCCGTTGTCGACCCAAGACGACGTGGCCGCGTATCTGGTGAGCTGCGGGATTCAGGTCCATGCCATCAAGGGTGAGGACCACGAAACGTACTATCGCCACATCCTGTCCGCCCTCGAGCACCAACCGCAGATCACGATGGATGACGGAGCGGACCTGGTGAGCGCCATTCACTTCATGGGGCTGGAGCGGTACGACGATCTGCACCCAGTGATCCGGGATTGGGCGACAGGGCTCGATTCGGCTGAGCGCAAAGCGCTCGTCGACGGCGTGACCGCGTCGACCGAGGAAACCACAACTGGAGTTATTCGGCTCAAGGCGATGGAGAACTCGGGCGTGCTGCTGTTCCCGGTGATCGCCGTGAACGACTCCAAGACAAAGCACCTCTTTGATAACCGCTACGGGACCGGCCAATCGACGATTGATGGCATCCTGCGGGCGACCAACATCTTGCTCGCCGGGTCGACCGTCGTCGTTGCCGGCTACGGTTGGTGTGGCAAGGGCGTTTCCCTCCGCGCAAAAGGTCAAGGTGCGAACGTGATCGTAACCGAGATCGATCCGCTGCGTGGGCTAGAGGCGGTGATGGACGGTTTTCGCGTGATGCCGATGTCGGAAGCAGCCGCAATCGGGGATGTCTTCATAACCGTGACCGGCGACACCCACGTCATCCGCGGCGAGCACTTCAAGGCGATGAGGGATGGAGCGGTGATCGCCAACAGCGGGCACTTCAATGTCGAGATCGACCTCGACGCGCTGACCGAGATGGCGGACAAAACCCGCGAGATCCGCGAGTACGTGGTCGAGTACTCGCTCGGTGACCGCAAGCTGTTCGTGCTCGGCGAAGGCCGGCTGATAAACCTTGCGGCTGCCGAGGGCCACCCGGCGAGCGTGATGGACATGTCGTTTGCCAACCAGTCGCTGGCGGCCGAGCATGTCGTCAAGAACGCCAGTCAGCTTGAGAAGCGCGTCGAGCCGGTGCCGACCGAGATCGATGCGGAGATCGCTCGACTCAAGCTTCAGGCGCTCGGCGTCGAGATCGACGTGCTGACCGCGGAGCAGCGGGAGTACCTCGCTTCATGGGAGATTGGGACTTAGGCGCCCCGGGCCACGCCCTTGGCCGGTTGTGCCGGCCGCGGGATGGCATTTATGTTGCAGTTGAAGCGTTAGAAAAGGGGCACCCGTGGAGAACGAAGTCATTGAAGTCAGCGTAGCGAGCCTGGGCATCGACGCCTCGACGCAGTCGCCGATCGTCATCCTGAAGGAGAAGGAGGGTGACCGGTACCTGCCGATCTGGATCGGGCCCAGCGAGGCGAGCGCCATCGCCACTGAGCTGGCGGGGGTGAAATTCTCGCGCCCGCTCACGCACGACCTCATGAAGAACATCGTTCGTGCACTTCACGGCGAGCTCACTCAAGTCATCATCGGTGCGCTCAAGAACAACACCTATTACGCACAGGTTTTCGTTCAGAACGAGAAGGACGTAATCTCGATCGACGCGCGTCCGAGCGATTCGATCGCACTGGCACTGAGGCTGAACGCTCCGATCTACGCCTCCGAGACGCTTCTCGATCACACCGCTGACGAGGTGGGGGAGGTCGACGAAGAGGCGTACGAACCGGAGGATCTGAAGGAGTACCTGCGACGCATGAATCCAGAGGACTTCGGGCGCTTTTCGTTGTAGACGTCGCTAGCGGTGAGGGTAAGATGACGTAACGCACTGATTGTTTCGAGGTGCCTGTCGGCGACCATCGTCGGCGACAGGAGAATAGGGAATGCGGTGTGAATCCGCAGCGGCCCCGCCACTGTGAACGGCCCGCCCGACCGAGGCGGCCGAAGTCAGGAGACCTACCTCGAAGCGTTTTCTCCGTCAGTATCCTTCGCGGGAGGGGTGCGGCGCGAGGTCGGCTGGCCCGGTCTCCACCGCTTGTCCGCTTCCGTGGGCAGGCTTTTTTTTGGCTCTTGTCAGGGTGGGGCGTTGACCACAAGCCGACTTCTATTGATTGTCGCTGCATCGACCCTGTTGCTGGCAAGCTGCAACCGGCCGGAGCGGCCTGCGGCCGAGCCGAGTGACGCTGCGCCGCTGGTTCGCGCTCAGCGTGTGGTATCGCTCGTTCCGAGCATGACGGATGCCATCGTGGCGCTGGACGCGACCGATCGTCTGGTCGGCCGGACGCGCTATGATACCGCCCCCGAGGTCGCCGACTTGCCAAGCGTGGGCGGAGGGCTCGACCCGAGCCTGGAAGCGCTGATTGCGCTTGAGCCTGACTTGGTGATCGGCTGGGAGTCCGCCGAGTACCGGGGGCTGCGCTCGCGACTCGAAGCGGGTGACATCGGCTTCCACGCGACGTCGATCGAGGATACGACCGACGTCTTTCGGTCCTTGGACGAGCTCGGGATGTTGCTCGATCTGTCCGATCGAGCCGCGAGGTTGGCGGCTGCGGTCCGTGAGTCGTTGGCGGTCATTTCGGCGGCCGGCCTCAGGCACCCCAAACCCACAGTCTTCTACGCCCTGCTCGGAGACCCTCCGAGAACGGCGGGTCGGCGCACGTTTGTCGGCCAGCTGATTGAGGTCGCCGGGGGTATCCCCGCGTTTGCCGAGCTTTACGATGGCTGGCCCGAGGTTTCACTCGAAGCAGTGCTGGCCGCTCAACCGGACGTGATCGTCGTCCCGGCCGACGATTCTGCGACCGAGGTCGCCGACGCGTTGACCAAGAAGGCGGGTTGGCGTGATCTCAGGGCCGTTCGCGAGGGACGGATTGTGGTGATTCCGACCCACTTGTTGAACCGCCCGGGCCCCCACCTGGGAAGCGTCGCGAGAACTCTCCACGAGGCGCTGGTCGATGCTTGGGGGGCGGCGCCATGAGCCGCGGTGCGGTGTTGGCCGGTTTGGCGCTGGCCGTGGCGGTGGCGATCGCCATCAGCCTTCGCTTTGGCGCGGTTGGGCTTGGGTGGAGTGGTGTGTGGGACGGGCTCTCGGGCAATGGCGACCCGATCGCGATTGCGATCACTCGCGATCTCCGGCTCCCTCGGGCGGTGCTGGCCGCGCTCGTCGGCGGTGCTTTGGGTCTGGCGGGCGCCACGTTTCAGGCGCTCCTCAGAAACCCGCTCGCCGACCCTTACGTGCTCGGCGTCTCGGGTGGGGCGGCAGTGGGTGCCGTGTTGGCTATCGGCGCGGGTTGGGCTGGAGTGGCCGGCTGGTCCGTGCCGGTTTCGGCGTTCGCCGGCGCGGCGTTGGCGATCGCGCTGGTGCTCAGGATCGCGACCAACGTCGAACGACGACTCGATGTCCGGGTGCTGCTCCTATCAGGCGTGGTTGCCGGCACGTTCTTCAATGCTTGCATCCTGCTGGCGCTCAGCTTTCAGGAGACCGAATCGTTTCGCGCGGCGGTCTTTTGGATGATGGGCGGTCTCGGCGGCGCCAGCTGGCAGTCCGTGTGGATGTTGGCGCTCGCGCTCGGCGGCGCATCGATCGTGCTATTTGGGCTAGCGCGATCGTTCGACCTGATCGCACACGGCGAGGAGACAGCCGGGTTTCTTGGCGTCCCGGTTCAACGGGTCCGTTTGCTGGCCTACCTGACCGCCTCGTTGTTGACCGCCGGTGCGGTTGTTGCCGCCGGCGGCATCGGGTTCGTCGGTTTGTTCGTGCCCCACACCGTGCGTCTCGTGTGGGGTGGTGGGCACCGCTTCCTGTTGCCCGCGACCCTGCTCGTGGGGGCAGCGTTTCTACCGCTGGCCGACACCTTAGCCCGAGTGATCACCGCGCCGGCGGAGCTGCCGTTGGGTGTCATCACTGCGTTCGTCGGCGTGCCGTTTTTCGTCCTCGTCCTGCGCCGCCAAACGCGTCGGGCGCCGGCATGAAGTCGCGGCGGGACGAGGTCGTCTGGCGCACGACTGGGCTCGGTTATCGCTATCCGAGTGCAGATCGGGAAGCGATCGACGAGGCCACACTCGGCGTGGGCGCGGGGGAGATCGTCGCGTTGGTTGGGCCCAACGGGTCGGGAAAATCGACGCTCATCCGACTGCTGGTCGGGGCACGCGAGCCGAACCGCGGGCAAACGGAGCTCCTTGGCAGGCCGTTGTCGGCGTGGGGTGCGCTCGAGATCGCACGCCGGGTGGGGATCATGGCTCAGCACGAGGAGCCGACGTTTCCAGTGACCGTGCGCGAGCTGGTGGCGATGGGACGCTACCCGCATCTGGGTGCGTGGCGTCGGCCCGGCGCGGCGGACCGACGCGCAATCGAGCGTTCGATGCAGCGGTGCCGGGTCGAGACGCTAGCCGACAGATCATTCGCGACACTGTCGGGTGGCGAGCGTCAACGGGCTCGGCTGGCCCGCGCGCTGGCGCAGGAGCCGTTAGCGCTGGTGCTGGATGAGCCGACCGCAGCACTAGACATCGCCAGCGAGATGGCGATCTGGGAGCTCTTGACCGCTCAGGCGGCCAAGGGAAGGACCGTACTGCTATCAACCCACAACTTGAATCTGGCGGCGCGATACGCGGATCGGTTGATCCTGCTGCATCGAGGCCGCGTGGCCGCTGAGGGACCTCCCGAGGCCGTGCTCCAAGAGCGCACGCTGAGCGATGTGTACGGATGGCCGGTCAAAGTGGTGGCGCACCCCGGGCCGGGCCCCGATCAAGGTGCGCCTCAAGTGGTTACACTCCATCCGGAGTCGGCCTCGTGACCCGACTCACGATCTCGCTGATTATCGGACTCCCGTTGGCCGCGTTGTTTGACGGCGCCGCCCGGGACGGCGCCCGCGCCCAGTGGCCGGGCGAGATCGTGGGCTCGATCGTTGATGGCGAAACCCACCACGTCGTGCCGTTCGCGACCGTCGAGGTCGCCGGCCTGGGGCTCATCGCCACAGCCGGATCGAACGGCGAGTTCCGGTTCAAGGCGGTGGATTCGGGCACGCACGTGATCCGCGTTCGGCGGCTCGGTTACCGGTCAAATGACGTCCAGGTCGAAGTCGTCCACGGGCGAACCACTCGGATCGCGGTGGAGCTGTCACTTGCCGCGGTGCCGGTTGAGCCGGTGATCGCCCGCGGCGTCAGTCGCGACGCGAGTGGTTTTCGCATTGATCGGTCGACGATCGATCGATCCGGCGCAACGACGGTGGGAGACCTGGTCGACCGGGTGCCCGGCGTCGTCGTACGGCGAACCGGGCTCGGGGGGCCAGAGCACGCCATGATTCGTGGCAGTGGCGCAGAAGGTGTGCTGGTGCTGCTCGATGGGGTGGCGATCAACGATCCGGTCACTGGCGCCGCCGACCTGAGCACGATCTCTGCTGGCACCGTCGAGTCCGTGACGGTCGAGATCGGAGCGCGTTCGGCGCGGTACGGACCGCGTGCGCGGGCCGGTGTGATCGCCGTCGAGTCGCGGCCGCCGGGTACTACGACCGAGGTCGTTGTCGGCGTCGGATCGTTGGGGTCCAGACGAGGAAGCGTTGAAACCGGCAACGCGGTCGGTGCGTGGCGGTGGTCGGCGGGCGGCCTCATGAGCGGCGCGGACGGCGGGTTTGACTACCGATTGCCGGCTGCCGCGGGAGGTCGTTCGGGCACCCGGACGAACACCGATCTCCGCCGGACGAGCGTGTTTGGAACCGGCGAGCGCTACATCGGGGGCGGTCGGGTGGGTGTTCGCGCCGCGGTCGAATACGGCGATCGCGGGCTCCCAGGCAAGGCCTTCGCGCCCTCGGTCAATGCGCGGCAGACCTTTGACCGGGTTCGTCTTCATGCTAGCTGGAGCGAGACGAGGGACAGCGGCTCGAACGAGCTCGCGTTCTATGGCGCCCGTCAGCGACTCGAGCATCGTGATCCCGAGCCACCGTTGGGTCTCGCGTACGACGATGAGACGACCGTAGACGAGCTGGGGCTAAGGGGTTCGATCACCCGCGAGGTGGGTTCGGGGCCGTTGCGCGAGATTGGCTTCGACGGTGATTTGCGACATCGCGGAGTGGAGGCCGACGGTCTGTCGGACGGAGCGTTTGGCGACTTCGACGATTTTGGCATCGGCGCCCGCGTGGTCAGTGACGTCGGCGATGTCGAGCTAACCGCTCAAGCCCGGCTCGATCGCGACGACGTGACCGACGCTTGGTTCGTCAGTCATACCATTGGCGTGAGTCTTACCACCGAGCGGCTACGATTCGATGTCGCACACCGGAGTGCTTTTAACCCGCCCGCGCTCGGCGACCTGTTCTTCGATGCGGCGATCGGCGTCGCTCCGAACCCGGAGCTGAGGCCGGAGCGGGTGGTGTCAGAGATCGACATCGGCGTGTCGGTACACCGACCCGGCCCGATCGCGCTGGCTTTCGGGGGATCGGTTTATCGCGCCGACGTCGATGACATGATCGAGTGGGCCCCCGACTTCCGATTCATATGGAGCCCGCAGAACTTCGACGTTCGGCGACGTGGCGGAGAGGTGTGGCTGAGCGCGGTGTTCGCGAAGCTCGACCTGACCGCCGATCTCAGCTACGCCAACGCTCGCGTTCGCTACGATTCGTCTGAAGGGCGAGCCGATGCGCAGGTCGTCTACCGGCCGCAACACAACGCTCGTTCGCGGGTAGAGTGGACGCCCCGAGATTGGCGACTGCGGGCCGAGTCACACTACACCGGCCCCCGTACGACCGCCCCGACAGAAGCCAATCAACTGCCCGGATTCTGGACGTTCGACGTCGCTCTGGCGTGGCTGTGGCGAGCCGGCTCGCTGGATGCAGAGACCGAGCTGGCGATCGACCGTGTGGGCGGGCAGACGCAAGCCCTTATCTTCGGCTTTCCCGAGCCCGGGCGACGGTTCCGGGTGCAACTCAGGATCAGGCCCCAAAACAGCGATCGAGGACGATGAAGACAATAATGAAGAGTTTGATGATGGCGTTGATCCTTGCCGTCGGCGTTGCTTGCGACGGTAGCAGCAGCTTCGGGCCCGACATTCCAAATGACGCAGAAGTCGGTGTGGTGTTAAACAGCATCGACCGAACACTGACGGTGTTCGAGGTCGATCGCCCGGATAACATGTTCACGATCGGGATCGGGTTTGACGGATCTCCGGTGACGTTTGCCGTTCGGGGTTCGACCGTCGTCGTTGCGATGGGATTGCTTCCGGAGGTCGTGATCGTCGACCTCGATGGGCGGTTCGTCGAGCGACGCGCGGAGCTTTCGGAGAACTCGGGTGCAAGCGGGGTAGCGTTCATCGACGACGACACGGTGCTGGTGGGAAACCCAGGTCTCGACTCGGTGTCGCCGGTCAACGTGCGGACCGGCGATGTCAGTGCGCAGATCCTGGTGGGTCTGTTTCCGGAGTTCATCGTGTCGGACGGCCAACGGGCGTACGTGATCAACGCCGAGCTGGGCGATGATTTCGTTCCCGTGCGGTTGGGGACGGTTTCGGTGATCGATGTCCAGTCATTGCAGGTGATCGAGACGATCGAGCTCTCCGGCGAGAACCCTGGTGGGGCGGCGTTGGCGCCTGATGGTCGGTTGTTCGTGGTTAACCGCGGTCGGTTTGGTGATCGTGACGGATCGTTGTCGGTTGTATCGACCGCAACTCTAGAGGAGACCGAGCATCATCTCGGCTTCGACGAGTTTCCGTCGCGGGTGGCGTTCAGCCCCGGCGGCCAGGTGTTGGTGCTCTCGACGGAGTACGGCATCGCGGTTTGGGACCCCGAGGCACGCGAGTTCATTCGTGACCCGTTCAATCCGGTAACGCCTGGCGGGAACCGCTCGTCGGCCGGCGTCGCGTTCGACAGCAACGGCACCCCGTACGCGCTCGAGCTCGAGTGCTCCGAGCCGGCAGACGTGTTCCGGCTGTCGGAGGATCTCGTTCTCCAGCGGACTATTCAGGTCGGGACGTGTCCGTTTGACATTGCGTTTACGACGCTCGAAGAGTAGCCCGCGTGTTCAGGCCACCAGCCCGGGTCGTGTTGATCGTCGCGGTTCTTCTTTCGGCCGGTCGGGCCATGGCCCAAGATCAACCCGCACCGACCCCAGCGGACACCGTAGCCCCTGCCGACTCGGTGGCGCTGGCTGACTCGCTCGACGTTGACGCCTGGATCTATCCACGGCCGATCACCGATCCGCGCATCACCCTGCTCGGCGACACGCTAGGCCCAGCCGACTCGCTAAAGCCCCGCTTCACTGAGCTGCCCGAGATCTACCCCGACAGTCTGATCGATCCCTACACGCTGGCACGGCCCGGAGCCTGGCCGGCGTGGGTCCTGAGCGGCGATCAGCTCCTCGGACGCGGGGCGTTCAGCCTGCTCGACGTGATCGAGAGCGAGGGACTCACCCTGGGCCAAGACATGGGTGGCAGTGGGCTCAGCACGTTCGTGGGCTCGTCGTTTGGATCGCATACGAACATCGAGGTCATGATCGATGGGGTGCCGGTTGGCGAGCCATTGTCGGTGAGCTGGGACTTGCGGCGGATCGCGATCGAAGGGATCGCGAAAGTGGCCTGGTATCCGGGGCCGCAAAGCGCGGCGTGGGGAAGCAGCGCAACCGGTGGGGTATTGGCGATCACTACACGCCGAAGCCTGACGCCCAGCTCCCGGTCGATGCTGGCGTTCACCACCGGTTCGTTCAAGGTGGAGACGTTCAGCGGGAACTTTGGTCGATCGATTACCGGGCGCGGCGACGTGTTCTTAGGCGCCAACTTCGATGCCACCGATGGCTTCTTGAGGATCGGTGACTTCACCCGCAATCAGTTCGTCACCAAGCTCGGTTGGCGGATCGGCTCGAAACACCGGATCGAGGTGTCGCGCTTGAGTGACGGGTTCTCGGGGGACGCCAGCCGCACCAACCTGTCGGGTTTTCAGGATCAAGACGGCAGCTTGGTGCACTTGTTTTACGCCGGCAGCTGGGGCGATGTGGGGACCCGCTTTCATTATGCACGATCGCGTCAAGAGTTCCGCGAGAACTTTGAATTCCGCGAGGCGGATGGATTGGTGGGCAAAGGAGAACGAGAAGGGTTCCGCGGCACGATCGATCTTCGGCGTGGTCCGTTGCTCGTGTGGGCGGCCGGTGCGCAGGAGGAGCTCGACGTGGAGTCGCTGCATGCAGCGTTCGTGCGGGTCGATCAGAGCAGTGTGTTCGAGCCGATCGATGATGATCCCGATGCGCCAATGGTCGAAAACCCGCGGAGGCAGATCGAGTGGGGCGGAGGGGTTGGGTGGGGCGAGTCCGACGGCCTCTACGCGGCGAATGCGGCGGTTCGCCGGTTGTCGTTTGGCGACGCCGCCGAGAGCGGGATGACTTGGCAGTTCGAAGCGCTTGGTCGGCCGCATCCCGAGCTTACCGTTCGGATAGCCGGTGGCAGAGCCGTGCGGCCGGCCAGCTTCGCCGGTCAGGCGCTGCTCGCGGCTTTCGCAGCCGAGGGTGTGGAAATCCACCCCGGCAAGACGGCGATGCCAGAGCAGCTCGAGGCGTGGAGCGGCGTGCGCGGCGAAGTCGCGTGGACGCGCGCCGGTTGGAAAGCGGCCGGGCGGGTGTTCACGGCCAACGGCGATGAGGCGTTCTTGTGGCTGCCGCCGACGGCGTGGTTGTACTTCGATCGGGCTGACTTCGATAATTTGCGACTAGCGGAGATCGGTTTCAACACGTTCGATGTCGTCGACCTGTCGGTGAACGGTTTCGAGGGTGAGGTCGCCGGACCGCTGCCATGGGGCTTGCGCGGGCGGTTTGTCGCGCGGCGTTTGGATGCGACCGAAGATGGGTCGGGTGACCGCGTACCGTACGTGCCCAAATCTCAATTCTTGGGGCAGGCTCGTTATGCCGGCCGACTGTTCCCGAGCCGTGATCTGTTGTTGGAGGCCCGGGTAACGGGGAGGTTCAGCGGTGACCGGACGACGCTGACCGGCGAGACCCTGTCATCATACTTCGTCACCGATCTGCTTGTGCAGGGAACGATCATCAACTTCACGATCTTCCTGTCGTTGAAGAACCTGACCAATGAGGTGTTTCGGACCGAGGAAGCGTTTTTTCTCCCTGGCCGCGAGGGGTTTTTCGGGATCAACTGGCGGTTCCGAAACTGACCGCTCGCGAGAGCAGCAGCTACCCGGCTACGAGCCGGCTCGGTAGCTTGAAGCAATCTCATCAGTCGAGACGACACGCACCTCAACGATAGGGTTACCCAATGCGAGCGCATTCTGTAATCACCGTGGCGATGATCTGCGTCCTACCGGTCGCCTGCGGTGGCGGTGGGGAGGAAGCCGACAGCGCCGCTGTCGCCGATACCGCGGCCTACACCAACTCAACCGCCGAGCTACTCAAGAATGGCATGGACCAGGATTCCGTGCGAAACCTGCTCGGTGAACCGCGTACCCGAGTGACGATGGAGGGCGGTCAGGAGCGGTGGACCTATTACAGCTATGATCCGCAGGGACAGATCGTTGCCCGCACGATGATCATCTTCGGCGACGACGCGACGGTGGCCGAGGTGTTTCACGGTCAACGGTAGGTGTAGCCGCGGTACACGATGGGACGCACGGTCTTCGCCTGGACTATCGGGGTCGTCTACACGCTCTTCTGGTCGTCGGTCGGAATCATTACCTGGCCGTTCAGTCCTCGCGGCGAGCTGTACCTCTCGCTCGCCCGCACGTGGTCGCGATGGATCCTGGCCACCCTTCGGATTCCGTTCAGCGTCGAGTCGCAGGCGACGCTGGAGCCGGATCAACCGTACATCTTCATGTCCAATCACCGGTCGATCTTCGACATCTTCGCGCTGTTTCTGGCGACCGAGCATTCGCTCAGGATGGTCGCCAAGCGAGTGCTGTTCTTTATCCCCATCTTCGGGTGGGGGATGTGGATGTGTCGCTTCATTCCGATCGACCGCAGCGATCGCGAGAAGGCTATCAAGAGCCTCGAGAACGCGGCCCGCAAGATCCGCGAAGGGGTCAGCGTGCTCGTGTTCCCGGAGGGCACGCGCGGTCCCGGCGAGCCGTTGTTGCCATTCAAGAAGGGCAGCTTCATGATGGCGCTCAAGGCCGGCGTACCGGTTGTACCGGTCGTGGTTTTGGGGAGCCAAGACGTCATGGGGGGTCGATCGATGCGCGTCGGGCACGGTGCGATCACGGTGCGGGTGGGCATCCCGATCCCGACCGTCGGTCGTGGCCCCCACGCGCGTGATGATCTGATGCGGGAGGTGCGCGTCGCGATGGAGGCGATGTTGGCCGAGCCCGTTGCTTAGCCGACCAGTGGGAAGTAAGTTCGTAGGCGACTCGAGATCGTAATCGCGCTCGAGCTTCCTTTTAAATCGACGTCCCGTGAGGCGCGAAAAGGGAGTGCCATGATCGATAGAATCCAGTGCATCGTGTGTCTCCGCCAGGCGGAGACTTTTTTTTGCGCATGAGCGCCGTGCGGCAACCTGCTCGGCTGGCGCTCGAGGACGGTTGGACTGCCCTCGGGGCAGCGGTCGGCGCGACCGGCACCGCGACCGGCGAGTGCGTGTTCAACACCTGCCTCTCAGGCTACGAGGAGGTGTTGACCGACCCTTCCTACACCGGTCAGTTGGTCGTCATGACGTACCCGCTGATCGGGAATTACGGCATCACCGTTGAAGATGGCGAGTCGGATGCGCTCCAGGTGGCGGGCTTCGTGATGCGTGAGTGTGTCCAGGAACCATCTAGCTGGCGGGCGGTTGAAACGCTGCCGTCGCACCTTGAGCGCAACGGTGTCATCGCGATCGAGGAAATCGACACGCGCGCGCTGACTCGTCACCTGCGGCAGCGGGGCGCACTGCGGGGCGTCATCTCGACCGAGCTCCTGGAGCCCGAGGCCGCGGTGGCCCGGGCGGCGTCGATCGCGCCGATGGAAGGGCAGGATCTGACGGGGGCGGTGTCGTGCCCGGCGACGACGGTCGAAGGGGACGGTGAGCTGGTGGTCGCCGCGTTCGACTTGGGCCTGAAGCGGAACATCGTGCGCCGGCTGAACGACGGGGGTTGCCGGGTCGTTCGGTTGCCCGCCGATGCCACGCCGGAAGTGGCGTTGGAGCTCGCGCCCGACGGGCTCTTCGTCTCCAATGGTCCCGGTGATCCGGCGGCGGTCGGGCGCGCGATCGCCACGCTTAGAGCGCTGGCGTTGCGAGCACCCGAGCTGCCCACGTTTGGCATCTGCTTGGGACACCAGCTGTTAGCATTGGCCCATGGCGGCGAGACGTACAAGCTCAAGTTTGGTCACCACGGTGGGAATCATCCGGTCCAGGAGCTGTCGACCGGACGGATCGATATCACGTCGCACAACCACGGGTTCGCGGTAGCGGAAACGTGTCACGGACGGAAGCGCTTGGTTGCTGGGGCGCCCCAGCTCGAGGTCACTCACGTCAACCTGTACGACGACACTGTCGAGGGCTTTCGACATGTCGACCGGCCGCTGTTCGCCGTGCAGTACCATCCCGAGGCGGCGCCCGGACCACACGATGCCTTTCACCATCTGAACCAGTTCGTCGCCGCGATGCGAGCGGCCAAGCGGGCCTAGCCGATGCCACGCCGCGATGACCTCGAGACGATCCTGCTGATCGGGTCGGGCCCGATCGTGATCGGTCAGGCATGCGAGTTCGATTACTCGGGCACCCAGGCGTGCCGGGCGCTGGCCGACGAGGGATACCGGATCGTGCTCGTCAACTCGAACCCGGCGACGATCATGACTGATCCGGCCTCGGCCGACGAAGTGTACTTGGAGCCCTTGACGGTCGAGACGCTCGAGCGGGTGATCGAGCGCGAGCGGCCCGACGCGCTCCTGCCGACCCTGGGTGGTCAGACAGCGCTCAACCTGGCCCGTGAGCTGGCGCTGTGTGGCGTGCTCGAGGAGTACGGTGTCGAGTTGATCGGCGCGCGGCTCGAGGCGATCGAGCGGGCCGAGGATCGCGAGCGGTTCCAGACGCTCATGCTCGAGCACGAGATTGCCGTTCCACGCGGAGGGATCGCACGCAATCTGCAGGAAGCGATCAAGGTCGTGCGCATCACCGGCTTCCCGGTCATCATTCGCCCTGCCTACACACTAGGGGGGTCGGGTGGTGGCATTGCGAAGACCGAAGAGGGGTTCACGACGCTAGCCGAGCGTGGCCTGCGCGCGAGTCCGATCGGTGAGATCCTGGTCGAGGAGAGCGTGCTCGGGTGGAAGGAGTTCGAGCTCGAGGTGATGCGCGACCGAGCCGATAACTGCGTCGTCGTCTGCTCGATCGAGAACCTGGATCCGATGGGTGTGCACACCGGCGACTCAATCACGGTCGCGCCCCAGCAGACGCTTACCGACCGCGAGTATCAAACGATGCGCGATACAGCGTTCGAGGTGATCCGCGCGGTCGGCGTCGAAACCGGTGGGTCGAACATCCAGTTCGCGGTCGACCCGGCTAACGGGCGCCAGGTCGTGATCGAGATGAACCCGCGGGTCTCGCGCTCGAGCGCTCTAGCGTCCAAAGCGACCGGCTTTCCGATCGCCAAGATCGCCGCTCGGCTCGCGGTGGGGTACACGCTCGACGAGATCATCAACGACATCACCGGCACGACGCCGGCCTCGTTTGAACCATCGATCGACTATATCGTCGCCAAGATCCCACGCTTTGACTTCGCCAAGTTCCCGAACGCCGACAGTCGTCTCACCACGGCGATGAAGTCGGTCGGCGAAACGATGGCGATCGGCCGCACGTTCGGCGAGGCACTGCAGAAGGGACTGCGCGGATTGGAGATCGGCGTCAACGGGTTGTTCGATGATCAGTGGACGGAGATCGTCGACACCGAGCTGGCCGAGTCGCTCGAGACACCGAGCGCTGAGCGGGTATTTCAGCTAGCCGAGGCCCTGCGCCGGGGTTGGGCCGTCGAGCGGCTGCGGACGCTGACCGGCATCGATCCATGGTTCCTGTGTCAGTTGAAGCGCGTGGCGGAAGTCGATGTGGGGATTGAATTTAGCCCGGCTGATATTGGCGCGGATCGGTGGCGGGAGCTCAAGACAGCCGGCTTCTCCGACGCTCGATTGGGCGAGCGGTGGGGGGTGACCGAGTCGGAGGTTCGCGCGGCTCGACAGGGCGCCGGCGTGACGCCCGCTTACAAGGTCGTGGACACCTGTGCCGGTGAGTTCGAAGCCCAGACGCCCTACTACTACTCGACGTACGACCCGGAGAGCGAAGTCCGACCGTTGGAGGGTCCCAAGACGATGATCCTCGGTGGCGGGCCAAACCGGATCGGTCAGGGGATCGAGTTCGACTACTGCTGCGTCCAGGCGGCGTTTGCGCTGCGCGAGGTTGGCCACAAGGTGATCATGGTCAACTGCAACCCCGAAACGGTGTCGACCGACTACGACATCAGCGATCGATTGTACTTCGAGCCGCTGACGCTCGAGGACGTGAGCGCGATCGTCGAGTGCGAGCGGCCGGACGGTGTGCTCGTCCAGTACGGTGGCCAAACACCGCTCAAGCTGAGCGGCCAGCTTCACGCTGCCGGCGTGCCGATCATCGGAACGTCGCCCGACTCGATCGATCGTTGCGAGGATCGCGACCGGTTTGCGCGACTCCTTGAAGAGCTGGAGCTCGAGCAACCGCGGTCGGGGATCGCCCGCTCGGCGCCGGAAGTGCGCGCCGAAGCGGAACGCGTTGGATTTCCTGTGCTACTCCGACCCTCGTACGTGCTCGGCGGAAGGGGAATGGTGGTCGTGCGTGACGCGGAAGCGCTCGAGCGATACCTGGCGACCAAACTGATCGTGAACGACGGTCCGCTCTTGATCGACGAGTTTCTCCAAGCGGCCACTGAGTTTGATGTCGACGCGATCGCGGATGGCGATCGCGTGGTGATCGGCGGCGTGATGCAACACATCGAGGAAGCCGGCGTCCATTCCGGGGATTCGAAGTGCATCCTCCCGCCGCACGACCTGGAGCCCGATATCGATCACGCGATGCGCGAACAGACGCGCCGATTGGGCCTCGAGCTTGGAGTCAAAGGGCTCATGAACGTGCAGTTCGCGGTCCGCGACGGCGAGGTGTATGTGCTCGAGGTCAATCCACGGGCGTCGCGTACGATCCCGTTTGTCAGCAAGACGATCGGCGTGCCGCTGGCTCGGCTGGGCGCCAAAGTCATGGTCGGCGCGTCGCTGGCCGAGTTGGGGTTGTTCGAGGATCCGATCCCGGCCGCCGTGGCGGTCAAGGCGCCGGTCTTTCCGTTTAACCGTTTCCCCGGCGCTGATCCGGTGCTCGGCCCGGAGATGTTGTCGACCGGTGAGGTCATAGGCCTCGCCGACGATGCGCCGACCGCGTACTTGAAAGCGCTGCTCGGAGCCGGAGTCGATCTCGAGGCGGCGGTCGAACGGGGTGTGCTGTTCTCGCTCAACGACCGCGACAAGTTGGCCGGCGCCGAGATTGCGCGTCGATTAGTGGTCCGTGGGGTGACGATCCATGCCACGCGCGGGACACGCGAATATTTCGCCACCGCGGGCGTGCAGGCCGAGCTCGTGCTCAAGGTCGGGGAGGGGAAGCCCGACGCGGTGGGTGCCATTCGGGATGGGGAGTTTGGGCTGATCGTAAACACCCCGTTGGGGCGGAATTCTCCCTACGACGAGTTCGCGCTACGCCGGGCGGCGCTGGCTCACGGGGTCCCCTGTGTCACCACGATCGCGGCGGCTGGTTTCGGGATCGAGGCGCTGGAGTCCGCCGAGCCCCACCCCGGCGTTCGCAGCCTCCAGGGGTGGATGGCCCAAGCGGTGAGTTGACAAGCGCTTGCGGCGACGTATCTTGGTCGGCGCTTCCACGTCGATGACCGGATTTGGAGCCAACGACGGCGCGAGGACAGGAGAGAGACCATGACTAAAGCCGACCTCGTCGAGCAGATTGCTGAGGCGACCGGGCTCACCAAGAAGGACACCGCCGTCGTCGTTGACGGCTTTCTCGAAGCGGTCAAACAGGCCTTGACCCGCGAGCAGAACATCGAAATCCGTGGTTTTGGGTCGTTCAAGGTCAAGCAGCGAAAGGCCAGGAAAGCCCGCAACCCCAGGACCGGCGAGTCTGTTCACGTCCCCGGACGGATGGTGCCGACCTTCAAACCCTCGAAGGAGTTGAAGGAGCTCGTGATGCAGGGTGGCGCAACCGCATCCGAGGGCCCTTCGCGCAAGCCGGTCTATTAGGCAGAGCCCGGGCACACCGCCCGGTCGATTCTCAGGTTCCCACCGACTGCGCCCGTAGCTCAGCTGGATAGAGCGACGGCCTCCGGAGCCGTAGGTCAGAGGTTCGAATCCTCTCGGGCGCACCATGCAAGCTATAGCGGTGTAACGGTTTATAGCTTTACCCTTGCAAGCCGTTAGTCAGCGGTGCCATAAAACGGTGACAAATGCCCTCCGATTGGTTATCGTGAAGCCAAGAGTCCGACTAGGCTTTTTTTTCACCCTCCTCGAGAATGGGCCCAAGGCGAAGGAAATCACCGGTATACTGGCGGGACCGCGCTGGTACCGCGCGGGCTTACGGCGATTTTCGCGGTTACGCGGATGTCGGAGGAGGGCGTGAGGCTCTAGTCCCGCCAGGCAGTTCCCGAGCGACAACCGACCCCGACCTCGCCGAAGACCTTGCCGCCAAACGCCTCGATCAACTAAGGCGACTTCGGAAGCAACGAGAGCTGCTCGGTCTTGTCGAACTGCCCACCCTTGCTCGGTACGCCTCTCATCATCTGGTCCAGAAAGCACGCGCGGGACGTGTGACCCGTGAGCACATGAAGGACCTTGAGCATCGCCTGAGCGTGGCTATCAAGTTCCTAGGTGCGGACCGGACACTCGCCTCAATTACAGTTCGAGATATGGATCGATATGGTGCGTGGCTGGCGACACGCCGCGGTGGGAGGGGTGGGTCGTCCCTCAGCCCGGGTACTCAGCGTCACCATCTTAACGCCCTTAGCAACCTATTTCGCAGGGCGGCCAGCGAGGGGATTGTCGCATCGGGTTATAACCCGGTGGCCGACATGATGGAGAAGCCCGTGGCCGGCAGGGTAGAGGCGTCATTCCTTGAGGTCTCGGACGCTGCGCTCCTGCTGGAGTCAGCCCGAACGTGGCGACCTCCTCAACGAAGGTTCAACAGCGTCTACCCCATTATCGCGACTTTCCTTTTGACCGGCGGCCGCCAGAGCGAGGTCTTCGGCCTTGAGACGGACGACATCTCGTTTGATCGAGCGACGGTCGTATTCCGACCGAATCAGTGGCGGCGACTCAAGACATCTACGTCGCCTCGCGTGATCCGACTGTGGCCGCAACTCGAGGAGATCCTTCGAGAGCACGTTTTCGACGCGGACGAGCCGCCGAGCCAGTTGTTGTTTCCGTCCTACAAGGCTCGATCAGAGCAGCCGATAACAGACATCAGAAGGTCGCTCGATACGATCGCCGAACGGGCGGGCTGGAAGCCTGGGGAGATCCGATCGAAGGCTTTTCGTCATACCTACTGCGCCGCACGCCTCCAAACGCTCGATCGTGGCGCACCCGTCTCTCAATGGACCGTAGCTAGAGAGTTGGGGCACGGCGGGACACAGCTCGTGGACCGTGTTTATGGCCACTTGGGCCAAGTACGACACCGATCAGAGGTGGTCGAGTACAGAGTAGAGCAGCACGCAGAAGAGCTAGGCGAGCGCCTGGTTGCGCTCAGAGTTGGGCCGCAAACCTCGAAGGAGGTCCAAAGTGAGTGAACTGAGAATTGTGGACGACAAGCCGGAACCCGAGTCAACATCGGAACCCGAGCCGACTCCCGAAGTCAGCCGGGATGAATGGGTGTTGCAGAGGTCGGCGGGTGGGGTAATGCCGGGCACGAAGGCGGAGACCACCCGAACAAGACGACAGATTGAGAGAACAGGCCTCTTGCTAGTCGAAGCGCTTGGTCTAGTCGACCTGTCTATCGGCCACGACACACTCGACCCGATTCAAAACCAGGCGGCCGGTAACATCGCCGCGGGGTTCCAACATGAGGCCAGGGAGTGTCTACAGGACGCCCTGGATGTGATTGGGGGCTTCCCTGGCCCAGCCCGGAGATGTCATCGCGGTTGGACGAGAGAAGGACCGAGAGGATTTGACGGAGGGCTAGGGGGGTCAGCGGGGGTACGGTCGGGCGTCCCATCCTTGACGGGGGTTGACCTCAAACAAGTTTCGGGTTAGTTTCGGGTCGTAGGTCGGTAGGGGCAAGTGCTCAAGAGCCACGCCCTAGAGAACTGACCACTCAGTTTAGAGAACACACTTTCGACGTAGTGCTCAAGAGCCGTCGTCGGAGACTCCCCCACCGAGTGTGTACTAACTCGTCGAGGTCTCCGTAACGGCTTTTTTGTCGTGCGGGGAATCGGCCGAACGTAAAAGGAGTGTGACCCGCACGAATTGCAGGATGCACGTCTAAACCTCCTCGAGCTCCTCCACCAAAAGGGAGGGGGGGTCGCCACGGCGGGCCCTCCAAAATCGTACCACCCCCTGAGAAATCGGGCTCGCCATGAGCGGCCGGGCCACCGAACGCTTCATCGCCTGGCCACATTCCTGGTTAGACAAGACGAATCCCCTCTGGGCCAAGCGCAAGGACAACCCACGGTGGATCTCGGCGTTCCTCTTTATGAACCACCGTGCGGCATATAAGGGCTTCACATACAAGCCCAAACGTGCCAAGGAGGGGATCTATCTCGGCAGGGGCGAGCTCCTCATGTCGCATTCATTGTTAGCGGAGGAAACTGGTATGACCGTGAACCAGGCTCGCTATTTCCTCAGGTTCTGTCACACCCAGAATCACATACTCAAGAAAGTGAAAGAGACGCCCGACGGAAACGTGTATCGCATTGTCGGCTTTGGAGCTACTGGCCGCTCGGCGCAGACCTTTCACACCACGGTCGAGGAGAGAGTCACACCCCAAGTCACACCCGGAGTCACACCAGAAGAAGAACGGTACTTAGAAAGAGAGAAAAGAATCGATCTTAATTCTTCTTCTCTGGAACCCCAAAAACCGGTAGCGAGGAAAGCGTGGGGGGCCAAGCCCGACCGTCCTGTCACAAACCGACCGGCACAACCCACGACAACCGGAGCCAACGGAGGACTAGAACGGGGGCTTGAGCTCTACGCCCAGCGGCTTCGGGCGAGCGGGATGCCGGAGCATGAGATAGAGCGGGCTATAGCACTCAGGCGCAAGCGAGCGCCGCAGGGGGTCGCGGCTGGAGGCTCGAGATGATGGCGGCCGATGTGCTGCGCGATGTTGTCGCGTTCCTCGGTCTGGCCATTCTAGCCGTTGGCTTGGGGCTACTGGCGACATGGCTTGGGATCTCCGTCTTTGGCGGCGGGCTTGTCTATTTCGCTTTGGCGTGGATGGACGGTCGCAAGGAAGCAACAAAGCCGAAGCCGCCAACTCCGGCTGCGACGCTGGTTATTCCGGGGCAGGACACCGGAGCAGGGTCATGGATCTAGCTCGAATGGGTAAGTCGAAGGTGGAAGGGGACTTACAATCGCTGCAGCCGGCCGATCCCCAGACCCGTCGTGAATCAAATTGTGTGTGTGCAACCATCTGAACGACCCCGAATCGAGGTGAAAGGGTGATAGGAGAACGATCAGTTTCGGGAACTGCGGAGGACGGAAGAGGGATAGGGGGGTCAAATCTCTAGGCCAGCGACCGTGGGACCCGCCTTTTCGGGGGGGACGCACACCGTCAGGTTTTACCAAATGAGTCATACCACTATATGTGGGTCGGGCTGTGGGTAAGCGCGGCCCGCCTGCCAAGCCGGCGGCCCTCAAGGTCGTTCAGGGCACTTTCCGGAAGGACCGGGAGCCGGAATCGCCCATGAGGACTGAACCGAAAGCCCCCGAGGCGCCGGAGGGAATGAGCTCCGCCGGGGCGGATTGCTGGCAACGGATCACGCCCAAGCTGGTGGAAGCCCGGGTTCTGACCGAGCTCGACCGTGAGACGCTGGCCGCGTTTTGCGAATGCTGGGCAGAGTACTGGGCGCTGAAGGCGGTTGTGGCTGAGGTGGGCTACTACACGACCAGCAAAAGCGGTGGCGATCGCCTGCATCCGGCGGTTACGGCCCGGAAAACGATGCTTGATAACGTCATTCGGCTGGGTCGCGAGTTCGGTTTGACGCCGGCCAGCAGGTCGCGGATCGAGGCGCTACCGGAGTCTCCGACAGATCCGACAGCGGAGTTTCTATTCGGTGAAGGCCCGCTAGATACGTAGTAGCTGGGGAAGCAACCACGAGTTAATGACTTCTGTCGAACGACCCAAGCAATCACGAGCGCACGCCTGATAAGCGTGAGGTCGGTGGTTCGACTCCACCCAGGCCCACCAGTAAGAAGCCCCGTCACGGCGGGGCTTCTTTGCATTGCGGCGACGGTGGGGAGATCTTCGCTCGAACACGCGGTGACAAAGATGGTGACAAGTGGGCTCGCTCTAAGCACTGGATGGCGACAATTTGAGCATGCTTGGGCTGCCCGTGCCGGGTTCTTCCGGAATGTCACCGTGCCTCGTTCTGCGGAGTGAGCCATGCCGTTTCTGATCGATCGTAAGGTCGCTCCTCTTGTCCTTGGTCTTCTGGCCCCCGTGGCCTGCGGCAGCGAAAGCGCTCGGGTCGACGACGAGTCAGCCGGCGATAGACAAAGTTCTCGGGAGTCGGTAGAGATCGACTGGCCGTGCGAGAAGGAGGGCTTCCCCTGCACTTGGGAGGAAGTCGACGCCGGGGTGGCCGAGCGGAGCCGCTCGCTCGGCGAGGAGGCGCTCGATCGCTTCGAGCGCGGCGGGGCCAGCGGGGTGGTGGCATGGCTCGCGGCACAACCCGACGTCGCCGAGGCCGACGAGGAGGACGCGACGCTCGTCTGGTTCCGCCTCCAGGGCGGCCGTCCGGTCTATGTTCAGGGCCCACTGCCGCCGTCGTTCGTGGAGCGCCTCACCGCACCGCTCGACGAAACGTCCCGGGCCGCGGAGGCCGAGCTCCTTCTCGGTTCCACGGGGCACGGGATCATCTCGGGATGGGAGGCGCTCAAGACGCTCGCCCCTGCCCCGCACACCGCCTCCCCGCTTCCCGGCGTTACCGGTCGGGACCGTACTGGGGACAGGAAGGTCAACCAGCGGGATCAGCGCAAAGCGCTCGTCCTCGAGCCCTTCAACTGGGAGTTCTGCTATGAGGCGCTGGAGCCGGTCCTCAGGATGAAGCTCGTCGCGGGGTTACGGTACAAGGATGGGGAATCGAGACCGAGCCACGAGCAGATAGCCGACCAGTACCTGCGCGAGAACAGCGCCACGCTCCAGCGGATATGCCAGGGGGAAGACGCCGTTGGCGACCTCCGAGTCCCGAACGAACGCGCGGCACAGACCCCGGGTACCGGGGCGATGGTCGACGATCTCGCGTTCACGAGTGAGGGAGAGAAGGTCAAGAAGATCCTCGAGGCGATGCCTGCCTACGCCGATCACGTGACCCTACTCGTGGACGACGAGGTCGACTTCGGGGCGCTCCAGAACTGGGCCGACTACGACGTCATCCATATTAATGCCCACGGGACGCGGCGGACGATTGGCCTGGGTGCGAATATCGCCTGGCCGGGTCGGGGCAAGCTCCGCGGCGGCGCCGCCAGGCGGCGCGGTCTCGACCCGGTCGTGTTCAAGGCCGGACGGCACGGTCCGCGCAAGTGGACCTGGTTCGCCGATCACCGCTTCTTCCGCGGGATCTACCCGAGGGGGCTCGACCGGACGCTCATCTACATGAGCTCGTGCCGGGCGCTCGGCGACCCGCGGCAGGCGACCCCAGCCCTGGCGAGCCAAGTCCTGGGTCGGGAGTCGATGTTTGTCGGCTGGGGCGGCAGCATTCCCGGTAGCGTCGCTCAGCAGACGGCGGAGGCGTTCTACCAGTTACTTGCAGTGGGATGGTCGGGTGAGGAGGCAATCCGGCGGATTCCGGTCCTTGAAGGCGGCGACTATGACGACCCGATCTTCACCGAGGACCGCACCCGGGGTTGCGAGAACGCTGCGATTGGGCCCGAGGACCTCGCCCTGGCGTTCGACATCACAATGGACGAGCTCGCCGGGATGGGAGGAGTGGAGGGGTGGTGCCGGAAGACCGCCGAGGAGAGTAAGGAGTTCCACGCCGGCGAGGTTTTCGGCTCGCGCGGCAGCGACATGCGGATCCGCGAGATCGTGCGCCTCCTCCACCCGCGGCTCCCGTCAGACGATTTCAACCTTGCCGACACCGGCCTGGATCAGGCTCAGGTCCGGGATGGCGACGACCTGAGCCGACTCCTGGTTGGGGAGGCTGGCGATGGTGAGCCTGACCTCCTTCGGGTCACGGTCGAGGTCGAGGCGATCAAGCCCGAGCAGGCCGACGCCACCAAGGTGCACCTAGAGCTCGACGGCCAGCAGATCGGCGAGCCAAGGTCGGTCGCCGAAGGCGCGCCCACCGGCCTGACGGAGTCCGAAGGGCGAGTCGATGCATCCACCCACCGCATCGACTTCGAGAACGTCCCCGTTGGCAAGGACTTAGAGCCGGGGAAGGAGTACGAGCTCGAAGCCGTTGTGTCCCTCCCCGAGAAGGGCGAGAGCCGCTACGCGGCCCGGCTCACGACCGAGGTATGCCGGTCCAAGATGCAAGGCGACCTCGAGGGCTCCCTCGGCGGCGGCAACGCGCGGGCGTTCGAGCGTGGCGACGTGGGGAACTTCGCCAAGCTCTTCCTCGAAAGAGAGGCCGGCGCGATCTTGCCGGCCAGGACCTCGGCACTTCAGATCCACGCGAAAACGCGTCGCGACTACGTGTTCAGCCTCTCCATACCGATCGACCGGCCGCTCGAGGCCGGATCGCGCTTCTTGATCGACGACCCCGCAGTCGAGGTCACCAAGATTGGGGGCGGGCTCAACGTGAGAGGCGCCGGGTACGGGGGACGGCGGGATCTAAGCCTCGGCTGGCATGTCGGGACGGTCAGAGTGTCGATCGACCAGGTGAACTGGAGGGAGGGAATTCCCGATCGCACGGGCAAAAGGGGGTGGGCCTGCGGCGAAATTGACGCCGACCTCGTTGGCTGGGGGGAGCCGCCGCCCGGCACTATGACACCGCTCAAGGTTCCGCACACGTTCAAGGCGAGGTTCTGGGCCGAGATTACCCGGCCGGCGACCGCGCCCTGATTCTCGGGCGCCTAGAGGCATGTGACGTCGTTGCGTGGTCGGCTTTCACGCCTACCGCCATTCTACCGGCAAATCGTTTAAGCGCTGCAGACGACCCCGATCGGTGAACATGGTCTTGAACGTTAGGGCGATAGCGTTCTTGTTCTCACCGAGCTCGAACTCAACCGTGAGAGGCTCGCTTTGGAAATCGCTCACCCATTGCTGTTCGAACTCTGTATCGGACAGCGACTTCATGTACCAGGGAGCTACATCGCCCCACATGGCGCCGATCATTAAGTAACCCGGCGGAATGTCGAGTTCCGAGCCCTCGGGGAGTTCCGCTTCCGCTACGAAGAAATCTCGACCCGGTTGGTCGGTGTTGCCGTAGACGCCAAAGAAACGCTTCAGATCAGCGCGCGGTTCCCCGAGCGGGTACACCTCGTTGGTCTTGGCGTCGGTGGCGAAATCCGTCTCCTGCCGCTCAGTTACTTGGGATGCGTCCGGAGCTTCGGATGTCTGCATGTCGCCCGCGTTACCGCTTTCGCTGCTGTCGGCCCCTTCGTTACCACAGGCCACGAGCGCGAGGGAAGTGGTAAGCATCAGCGCAGCAAGTCTCGTAGCTTTGAGTTCGAGCATCGTTCCCTCCTTGGTCATCGTCGTCGTCGAGACATGGCCGAACAAATTAGCTGCCGGTGAAGTGACGTTCTGACGGGGATCATTGCTGGCCGGTCGGTCGGTTCCAGGCCCGCCATCGGTAGCAGCGAGGGAGCCCCGTCACGGCGGGGCTTCTTTGCATTTGCTGAAGCAGCTATCGGTGAAGAAAGTAGCGGGCGGCGACCCGACGGGAGGCCGCCACCAGTTTGGGGATCAGGGCTGCTGCCTGATGTTCCAGATGTCGTGGGTGATCTTCCAGGTTCCGTCCTCACCCTCTCTGGCAACGTTCATCCAGGGACCAGACTGCACCGGGCCCTCGACCTCTGCGGACGCGGAGTAGATTTCGTAGGTGCCCCAGCTCGAGAGCATGTCCCACGCCATCTCGCTGCCGCCGAATTGGATCACTACACTGCCATCCGCGGTGCTTTGCAGGAAGGCTACGATGGCCTCATGGCCGCTCACGGGCGGCGCGCCAGGGGGAAAACGTACTGCGTCGGCGGTATACAAGGCCGCCACGGCCTCGTAGTCCTCGCTGTTGAAATGATTCTGCCACTGCTCAGCGATCTCATACATCGGACTCGCGTGCTGCGCCTGGAGCGTACCCGAAACGGCTAGACACAGGCCTAGGGCGCCGATGAGGACTGGACGGTACTTCAAAAGACACCTCCGTGAGTGGTAGTAGATTCGGTAGACTAGGTGAGATCCGCACGATAGTACCACAGGCATCACGATCGCGCGACTCGACCCACCATGAGGAAGCCCCGTCACGGCGGGGCTTCTTTGGGTTCTAGGGGTGGGTCGTCAATGGGGTGTGAGGGGCGTGGTAACGAAAACGGTAACAA
>Ga0255057_10000153_pt1 | contig 39151 bp, 41 predicted proteins | sample Cases_109_6_MG_FD_189022 | JGI IMG/M metagenome (GOLD analysis project Ga0255057, IMG submission 189022) | Seawater microbial communities from Amundsen Gulf, Northwest Territories, Canada - Cases_109_6 | ecosystem: Environmental > Aquatic > Marine > Gulf | place: Canada: Northwest Territories... | reverse complement strand
GGCGGGCCGAAGGGCGGCGTAACAAGCTCACGACACGGTTGGCTTCGATGCGGCCGCACCCGAGCGAGCCGATGGACGATCAGCTGGTCATGCGCCAGGACTACGAACTGGTGCGCAAAGCGGCAGCACGCCTCAAGCCGCTCGATCGCGAAGTCCTCCGACTTGTCATGTGGGAGGAGATGAGCCACGACCAGGTCGCCGAGATGCTCGGGACCACCGGGACCGCTGTAAAACAACGCTTTCGCCGTGCCAAGAGCCGCCTGGCGCGGGAGTTCAAGAACATTGGCGGCACTTTCCAATCCCCAGACGTTGCTCAGAAAGGAGGTGGGTCGTGAATTACGAAGATCAGGTTCTTGCCTTGTTTGGTGAGGCCAACCCGGTCTCGGATCTTGACACGCTCGAGGACTTGATGTCCCCCCGCCTCGAAGTTGTCGAGCAAAGGACGGGTGACATGACTGACACCAAAGTACGAGAGATAGATCCAAATAGGTCGATTTTCAAGAAGGACCGACGATTCGGATTGGTGTACGGCCTGGCCGCTGCGCTTGTAGTGCTGATGATTGGGGCGTGGTGTGGGCCGTGTTTCTCAATGATTCGGAACCGGATGTGGCACCGCAACCTGCTCCGACTCCGACCACGGTGCCGGTCGAAGCAGTCATTGGACCGAACCTGTTGGAGGTGGCGGCGTCCACCGGACAGTTCGACACGTTCCTCGAGCTGGTACAGATCTCCGGTTTCGACGAGATACTGAGCCAGGCGGGGACTTTCACCGTGTTCGCCCCAACCGACGACGCGTACGCCGCCATACCCAGCCATCTGCTCGAAAGTCTCAAAGCGAACGCTAATCCTGCGGTTCTCGAGGAGATCCTGGACTATTCCTTCACGACGATTCAACTTGATTCGAGTCAGTTGACCAACGCGGCAAACGGGCCCGGACTGATCACAATGACCTCGGGAGATCCGCTCCCCGTCAGCGTTGACGTCGACGGAACACTCCTTCTCGCAAGAGGGGGGGGATCCCGATCTTCTAACGAAGATCATTCAGCCTGATCTGATGGCCTCGAACGGGATCCTGCACGGAATCGACGTTGTGATGTTTCCACTGAGTATGAACACACTCAATTATCCGATCAACTGACCGGTGCGACCTAAGCAGACTCGATTAGACACCGTCACCTAACGAGCGGTCTCCACCGATTAACAAGGGAGGGACCCCTGCTCCGGCGGGGGTCCCTTCATGTCCACCCCCTGAGACCACAGGCAATCTCGAGCACCCTCAGCGACTTCGGTGGGCGCGTGCTTTCGCTCCCTCGCGCTGAGGTCGAAAAGGCTCAACGTGGACCGGAGAAGGAGCACCGTGGGTTTGTGGCGGTCGAGGCGGCTGGGGTGGAGGCTTCGTGCAGCCCTGAACCTTCCTCGGGGAAGCTTGAGGTGGCCTACAATCGGCGGGATGCCCTCGTAGCTCAGGGGATAGAGCACTGGCGTCCTGAGCCCCACCACCTGCTGAGCACTGTGCGAAACGCCGTAGTTATTGAGGTTCTTGAGACGTCAGGTGGGAGGTGTTAATGCGCTGTAAGTCCCTCTGGATACAGCTCCGATCGGCAGTGGATAGTGCCGGTAACAGTGGGTCTCGGATGATTCGGGCCGTCATCTCGTGCTGGCTTTCCCTTGAGAGGCAGACCCAGATTGGGCCTTAGCCTCAACGGTGGTGCAGCCAACCAGGGCGATGCAGGGAACGGCGCGGGTGCATTCGGAATCGTATTTCAATAGTCTTACCACCTGCCTAGCAACTGCGGGAAGAGATGTCGACAGCCGAAGCACTTGATGTTGCCTGGATCCTGGTGGCGGCGGCTCTCGTGATGTTCATGCAGGCCGGCTTCTCCTCGTTGGAAAGCGGAAGCGTCCGTACCAAGAACAGCGTCAACGTCGCCGCCAAGAACTTCGCCGACTTCGCGCTGACCGCAGCGGTTTTCTGGGCTTTCGGGTTCGCCCTCATGTTCGGCGATACGGTGGGTGGCTGGTTCGGTTCCTCCGATCTTTTCTTTTCAGAGACCGCCGGCGCCTTCCTAATGGCGTTTTTCATCTTCCAAATCGGATTCGCCGGAACGGCCACGACGATAATGTCCGGCGCCGTCGCCGAGCGCATGAAATTCTCCGGCTATCTCATCATGGCACTGATTATGTCCGCGGTGATTTACCCGGTGTATGGCCATTGGGCGTGGGGCAGCCTCGCCGGCGGGGAGCCCGGCTGGTTGGAGGACCTCGGATTCGTGGACTTTGCCGGGTCGACCGTCGTCCACTCTATGGGCGGCTGGATGGCGTTGGCCGGCGTGATCATCATTGGTCCCCGCCTGGGACGGTTCGGTAAAGATTCCGTCGCTATTCACGGTCACGACATTCCCATCGTCACGCTCGGCGTATTCATTCTCTGGCTCGGCTGGTTCGGATTCAACGGGGGTTCCACACTGGGGCTCACCAGCGAGGTGCCGGCGATCATCGTCGCGACGACGATCTCAGGAGCTTTCGGGGGGCTGGTGGCTATGGCGATGTCGTGGCGGATGGGAGGACACGTCGACGTTGCTTCGATGATGAATGGCTCGCTGGCTGGACTGGTCGGGGTCACCGCGTCCGCAAATATTGTCTCGATAGCCGATGCTGCCATCATCGGAGCTATTTCCGGTGTGGTTATGTACGGTGTCACCGTTCTGCTCGAGCGACTTGAGATCGACGATGTGGTGGGGGCGGTACCGGTTCACCTGGGAGCCGGAATCTGGGGCACCCTCGCTGTGGCTCTCTTCGGCAACCCCGAAGCGTGGGGTGGCGATAGCCGCTTGTCACAGCTCGGCGTGCAGGCGACCGGAGTTTTCGCAGGTTTCGTCTGGGCCTTCGGGCTCGGCTTTCTGCTCCTGTGGCTGATCAACCGCCGGTTCCCTCTCCGGATCGATCCCGACGGTGAGCGAATCGGCCTCAACGTGGCCGAGCACGGGGCGAGCACCGAGATCCTCGATCTGCTCACCGACATGGACAAGCAGCGGCAGAGAGAGGACTACTCCACGCCTATAGCAGTGGAGCCGCACACCGAAATCGGCCAAATCGCCCAGCAATACAACCGGGTGCTCGAGGGCATCAATACACGTACGGCTGCTCTCCAGTTGTTGCGCAACACAGCATCTGCCGCCAACGAGGCTCAATCGATCGAGGAAGCGTTGCGGACTTCTGTGCGCGAGGTGTGTGCGGCCACCGGCTGGCCGATTGGGCATGCCTATATGGTCGACGAGGCCGACTCCGACCTTCTCCTCTCGACCGACATCTGGCAGCTCGTCGATCCCGAACGCTATGGACCGTTTCGGGCGGCCACCGATGACACGGTCTTCCATGCCGGAGAGGGCAACCCTGGACGCGTTCTGGCCAGCCGGCGGCCCGCCTGGTTCGATGTCGCGAGCGCCGACCCCGGCCTCCCGCGGGCACGAGTGGCGCAGGCAGTAGGTTTGCAGGCCGGGTTCGCATTCCCCGTTCTGGCAGGGACGGAGGTCGCGGCCGTGCTCGAGTTCTTCTCGGATGAGCCGCTGGCGCCCGATGAGGATCTCCTCGAGGTCATGGGTGCCGTCGGCACTCAGCTTGGCCGGGCCGTGGAACGGACCCGCAGTGAGGGGGCCCGGTTCCAAACAGTCGTCGACAACATGCCGGCCATGGTTCTGCTGCGTGACCTCGACGGAAGATTCATTCTGGTCAACCGCGAGTATGAGAACTTCTACCGGCTCAGTAACGACGACGTTCGGGGGAAGACGCTCCTCGAAGTGGCCTCGCCGGCCGATATCGAGCTACAACCGGAAAACAACTCGGCCCACGATCGGGAGGTCATCGAAAGGAATCAGGCGGTGGAACATGAGATAACGATGTTCCGGGAAGGTCGCGAGCACGTGCTCGCGTCAGTCAAGTTTCCGATCGCCGATCACGCCGGTATCACCGTGGCCGTCGGTGGGATCGAGTTGGACATCACCGAGCGCAAGCGCCAGGAGGTGGAGCTGGCCCAACTGGCAGACGAGATTGCAGTCAATGAGGCGCGCTTTCGGAGCCTTTTCGAGGATTCACCTGTGTCCGTCTGGGAGGAGGATTATTCGCGTGTTCGGATTGCCCTCAACGAGATCACCCAGTCGGGTGTTACCGACCTGCCTGAACACTTTCGAGAGCATCCGGGTTTGGCTCGCGAATTGGGGACCCTGATCGACGTGGTCAACGTCAACCAGGCCACCTTGGACCTGTACGGGGCGACAACAAAGGATGAGCTCCTCGGAAGCCTCGATCTCATTCTTGGTGAAGCTTCCGGTGCGGAGCTTGCCGAGCAACTCGCGACGTTGGCCGAAGGCCATAAAAGGTACGAAGCGGAGACGGTCCTCTACCCATTCGACCGCGAACCAGGGATGAGTATCGTTTCGGTGTCGATTGCTCCTGGTTCGGAGAAGTCGTGGTCGAAAGTTTTCGTTTCGGTTGTCGACGTGACGGATCGCAAGGAGATGGAGCGACTTCTCGAGGAGGCGATGCACGCGGCCGAGCAGGCCAATCAGGCAAAGAGCACGTTCTTGGCCAACATGAGTCATGAATTGCGTACCCCCATGAACGCCATCATCGGATACAGCGAGATGCTCACCGAAGATGCCGAGGACGAGGGGCATGATGAGCTGGTTCCAGATCTCGAGAAGATCAACTCTGCCGGCAGGCATCTGTTGTCGCTCATCAATGATGTTCTGGATCTCTCGAAGATCGAGGCCGGACGCATGGATCTGTTCCTGGAGACCTTCGACCTCCGACAGATCTTGACCGAAGTGGTGACGACCGCTCTGCCCATGATCGAACAGAACGACAACCAGTTCGTCGAGGACTACGCGGACGACCTGGGCGAGATGCACGCCGATCTGACCAAGGTGCGACAGGCCCTCTTCAATCTGCTCTCCAACGCCGCCAAGTTCACGCAGGAAGGGAGCATCACGCTCAAGGCTCGTCGGATATCAAGAGAAGGGAAACCGTGGATCTCCATGGCCGTGACCGACACGGGTATCGGCATTCCGAAAGACAAGCTGGGCCTCGTGTTCGAAGAGTTTTCCCAGGTCGACGAGTCGACAACGCGCGACTTCGGTGGGACCGGCCTAGGTCTGGCCTTGACCCGCCAAATATGCCAGATGATGGGGGGCGAGATCAGCTTGGAAAGTGAGGTCGGCGTAGGATCGACCTTTACGATCATATTGCCGGCTGCCTGAGCGGCGGTGACCGCTTGCACAAATACGGAAACGAGATGGCATGAAGATCCTGCTGGTTGAGGACAACGAGATGAATCGTGACATGCTTTCCCGACGTCTTATTAAACGCGGATATGACGTCGTCATGGCCGTTGACGGACAGCAGGGAGTGGATATGGCGTCATCCGAAGGCCCGGAACTCATACTGCTCGATATGAGCCTGCCGGTCTTGGATGGGTGGGAGGCCGCCCGTCTCCTCAAATCGAATGCTGGAACAGCCTCGATTCCGATCATTGCTTTAACGGCACATGCCTTGGCAGGAGACCGTGAAAAGAGCCTCGAAGCCGGTTGTGATGACTACGACACGAAACCGGTGGACTTCAAACGTCTTCTGGGCAAGATCGAGGCGCTCAGCCCCGGTTAGGCATTATCCAACCAGCCGGTGGCGGCGATCTGGATGGTCGGCAAGACGGGCAGAGTTACCATCTTTACGCGTGACTCGGTGAGCAAGCTCAAGGGTTCGGTCACCGCTTGTGACATTTGATGTTGAAGCCGACGCGAAAGGGCATTACATGACCGATGATCGAGGTGCCCGTGAAGCCTTTCTTGTCGCCAAACGCCATGAGCTGCGTACGCCGATCAATGCGATCATCGGATACAGCGAAATGCTTCTCGAGGACGCCGAAGATACCGAAGATCGAGAACGGGTCTCCGATCTCAAGAAGATCCTTCAGGCGGGCCGGTCCCTCTTGCGAAAGGTGAACGACTTCCTGGATCCAGAGCTGTTCGACTCGGGCGAGGTCGATCTTTCCGATATGGAAGCATTCGGAGAGCGTATACATCTTGAGCTCCGCAACGACACAAACACTGTGATCGGATACAGCGAGATGCTCATCGATGAGGCTGAGCGCGATGAAGAGGAGACCGTCTCCGACCTGTCGAGAATCAGGGATTCAGCGAGCCGAATTGTCGAGCTCATCGGCGAGATCGTCGGGTCCGCCGAGGTCATGTCTGGGGCTGTGGAGTTCGACGCCGCTTCCGATTCCGCCTCGGAGATGGACGGTGCTGCCGCGACACTGCAGTATCTGGATGCACCAGGTCTTGAATCCGCCGACGACCCGGGCCGGATCCTCGTCGTTGATGACAACGAGATGAATCGCGACATACTGACGCGGCGACTACAGCGTCAAGGCCACACCGTAGATGTCGCATCCAACGGCCGTGTAGGCCTGGAGCGACTTCATGGGGAGCAATTCGATCTCGTTCTCCTTGACATCCTGATGCCGGAGCTCGACGGCTTTCAAGTCCTGGAGCGGATGAAAGCCGACCACAAGCTTCGCAACGTACCCGTGATTGTTCTATCGGCGCTAGACAACCTCGAAAGCATTGTGCGCTGCATCGAGATGGGGGCAGAGGACTACGTCTCCAAACCGTTCAATGCGGTGGTACTTCGAGCGCGTGTATCTGCCTCCCTGGAGAAGAAACGGCTGCGGGACCGCGAACAGGAGTACCTTCGGGAGCTGGCCATCGAGCGCGAGAAGTCGGAGAGTCTGCTTCTCAACGTGCTACCAGCGCCGATTGCTGAACGCCTCAAGCGGGGCGAGCGCACCATCGCCGACCAATTCACGGAGGTCACCATTCTCTTCTCTGACGTGGTCGGCTTCACCGCTATGTCATCCCGGATCACGCCCGCTCAGTTGGTAGACCGCCTCGGCGACATCTTCCAGCGCTTCGACGCCGTCGCCGCGGATTGTGGTGTGGAGAAGATCAAGACGATCGGCGACGCGTACTTTGCTGTCGCGGGCGTGCCTGAGGCGAAATCCGATCACGCGGAACGCGTCGTCGAGCTGGCCTTGGGCATGCGACGTGCTCTCCAGCGGTACAACTCCCGAGCCGACGATAGCCTCGAGATCAGGATTGGAATCAACACAGGACCGGTGGTGGCAGGCGTGATCGGTACCACCAAGTTTGCCTACGACCTCTGGGGAGACGCCGTCAATGTCGCCAGTCGGATGGAATCCACCGGCGTTCCCGGTCGAATTCAAGTGTCACCATCGACCTATGCAAAGCTGCGCGAGAAGTATGAGTTCGAAAGTCGGGGTGAAATCGAAGTCAAAGGCATAGGCATGATGCAAACCTACCTCCTGGTCGAATGACAGTGCCACGGCGGAGAGAGCTCGTCCTGACCCCTTTGCGAGTCCTGGTGGGCGCCCGCTTTCCCTCCCACGCGCTGAGGTCGAAAAGGCTCAACGTGCACTGGCGCAGGAGCATCTGGGTTTCTGACGGTCCAGGCGCCTGGCGTGAGGCTTGGTACAGCCCTGAACCCTCCTCGGGGAACCGTGAGGTTGCCTACAATCGGCGGGTTGCCCTCGTAGCTCAGGGGATAGAGCACTGGCCTCCGGAGCCGGGTGCGTAGGTTCGAATCCTACCGAGGGCGCTTCAAGGTGATCCGGGTTGAGGTTGGCACCCGGCTCCGGGGAGCCGACCTACTTTTGGCTCTTCGCCTGACGGCTCATCGGAGGTAGGTTCGAATCCTGACCGAGGGCGCTAGATCTGACTGTTCGTCACTTGACGTACTCAAGTGGGCTTACGCCTCTACAAGGCCAGTGGACAGGCCGATAGATTCATCAATATGAGTTGGGTACGCATTCTGCGCGGTGTCGTCCTGGCTTCGATCGCCCTGGGCGCCTTGCTCGGCGTGGTGGTTCTGCTCGGGGCCGACATCGGCGATCCCGGATGGAAAGTCATCACGACGTCGTTCCTGATCACCGGCGCTGCTCTGGTCGCCATGCCGTCGGTGGCAGCTTGGGAGCGGGAGCGGCTTGGTCGCCTGCCCCTGGCAGGCGTCGCGGCCGCGGTTGTCGGCTTCGCCTGGATGATCGTCGGCATCTGGTTTGAGTTCGACGCCGATTTCTTGTGGAAAATCCCGGCCACACTGATCATCGCGGGCATAGCTATCGCCGGTGTGGCCTTGATGGAGTTCGCTCGCCTCGAGCCCCGCCAGCAGTGGCTGCTAACTGCGGTTCGCTTCAGCATCGGCATCGTGGCGTTGGTTCTGGTAGTCGGAATCTGGGGGGAGATCAGCAATAGCGCTTTCTGGCGGGCGTTCGGAGTGGCTGTCGTTCTGATGACGGCCTTCGTGGCGGCGGTGCCGGTCTTGCACCGGTCCGCCAGGTCGGCAGGGATCGCCACCAGGTTCTGTCCTTTGTGCGGGGCGCCTCACGGGGTGCCGGGCGGTATCGCCACGGTGTGCCCTGAATGTGGTCGACGGTATCAGGTGGTGGTGTAAGACGCTCCGTGATCCGCCGCCTCGCCGGTAGGGGCGTGCCGGCTTCTAGAGTCAGACACGTGACAACCAGAAAGAGAACATGAAGGAAGCGCTCGATATCTTCCAGAACTGGCGGTCCCAGGGGAAGGACGTTGCCGTCGCCACCGTCGTCCGCGTCCAGGGTTCGGCGCCCCGGCCCGAAGGAGCCAAGTTCCTGGTTTCTTCAGAAGGCGACATGGAAGGCTCGGTTTCCGGAGGCTGTGTCGAGAACGATGTTTTCCTGCATGCCCAGGAGGTACTGGCATCTGGAGAGCCCCGCCTGGTTACTTACGGAATCGCCGACGAGGACGCGTTCGAGGTCGGCCTGGCATGCGGCGGGACGATTCAGGTTCTGATCGAGCAGTGGTGATTGAGGCTATTGCCGGGCTAGTTGCCGACGAGCGGCTTGGGGCCGTAGCCACGATCGTCAGCGGGCCGGGTCTCGGCGGCAAAGCTGTCCTCGACTTCGAGAAACGCTACATAGCCGGGGAGTTGCCAGAAGACCTCGCCGACGATGTCGCCGCCGACGCCAAGGCGCTGATGGAGCACGAACAGAACCGCACGCTTGCTTATGGCGACGCAGAGGTGTTCATCGAAACCGTGGCACCTCTGCCCCACCTTGTTGTGTTCGGAGCTGTTCACGTCGCTCAGCCGCTATCGACCATGGCACGCCAGCTCGGGTTTCACGTCACCATCAGCGATGCTCGCCCGGCGTTCACCACAAGCGAGAGGTTTCCAGATGCTGATCGCGTGCTGGTTGGTTGGCCCGATGAGCTGAAAGACGAGATCCAGCTGGATCGCCGCACCTATGTGGTTCTGCTGAGTCACGACGCACGTTTTGAAGATCCAGTGCTGCCGTGGGTTCTGGATAGCCCGGTCAAGTACATCGGGGCCATGGGGTCGCGGCGAACCTCGGCCAAAAGGGTCGAAAAGCTCAAGCGGCTGGGCTACTCCGATGAGCAAATCGGCCGCATCCACGGTCCGGTTGGTCTCGATATCGGTGCCGAACAGCCGGCCGAGACGGCGATATCGATCCTCGCCGAGATGATCCAGGTCCGGTACGGCTCCGGCACAGGCGAATCTCTACGGGGAATGGCTCGCCGCATCCACGCCCAGCGCACCGACGACAAGGGTGACGGCGCCGACACGTAGGAGTCCGCACCTATTCTGCTCACATGTCGCTGATCACCGATCTGTCGGAGCGTTTCGCAGTTGCCTTCGAAAAGCTCGGCCTCGATCCTTCACTGGGAACAGTGACCGTGTCCGATCGCAGCGATCTGGCCCAGTTTCAATGCAACGGAGCGCTGGCCGCCGCTAAGGCGGCCGGGAGGGCGTCCCGCGATATTGCCGAGGACGTTGTGGGCGTGGCCGCCGATCCAGATGTCTTCTCGGAGCTGAGTGTGGCCGGGGCCGGATTCATCAACATCAAGCTGACCGACCAATTTCTCGGACAGAGGCTGGCTTCTGTGGCCGCAGACGGTCGTTTCGGTGCTCAACGCCACACCGGCAATGGCAAAGTGCTCGTCGATTTCGGAGGACCAAACGTCGCCAAAGCCATGCATGTTGGCCATCTGCGCGCGTCCCTGATTGGCGATTCGCTGCAAAAGATCTTTCGCTGGGCGGGCTATGACGTGATTTCCGATATCCACATCGGGGATTGGGGTACCCAGATGGGCCAGCTGCTGATTGAGGTAGAGCGGCGCTTCCCGGATGTTCCATATTTTAATGCTGGCTACAACGGGCCGTATCCGGAGGAGTCACCGGTGACTCTCGACGATCTACAGGAGATGTATCCGGTGGTTGCCGCCCGCACCGACGAGGACCCGGAAGAACGGGACCGGGCTCGCCAGGCTACGCTCGAGCTGCAACAGGGCAGAGCCGGTTATCTGGCGCTCTGGCAGCATTTCTGGAACGTCTCCCACGAAGCCCAGCAGGCAGATTTCGAGAAACTCGGCATCAGGTTCGACCTCTGGTACGGGGAGAGCACCGTTCATGATCGGGTTGCTCCCATGCTGGAGGAACTGGCAGCGGCGGGGACGATCGCCGAAGACGACGGGGCCCAGATCATGGTGGTGGCGGAGGAGGGCGACACGAAGGAGATCCCCCCGCTGCTGTTGACCAAGTCCGACGGTGGCTACCTCTACGGCACCACCGACCTGGCGACAGTGGATCATCGTGTTGAAATGGGCGTTGGGCTCGCTCTGTACGTAGTGGATGCCCGTCAGGCCCTGCACTTCGAGCAAGTGTTCCGGGCCGCCCACAAGTCGGGTATCGCTCCGCCGGAGATGATTCTCGAGCACGTTCCGTTCGGGACCATGAACGGCCCGGACGGTAAGCCTTTCAAGACTCGGGAAGGCGGGGTGCTCAAGCTCGATGACCTGATCGGCATGGTGACCGATGCTGCCTATCAGAGGCTGGAGGAAGCCGAGCTTGCCACCGACTACGACGAAGATGAGCGGCGGGAGATCAGTCGGCAGGTTGGTTTGGCTGCGCTGAAATACGGGGATCTTTCTAACCATCGCACTTCCAACTATGTGTTCGACCTCGACCGATTCACGTCTTTCGAAGGCAAGACCGGGCCCTACCTGCAGTACGGGGCGGTGCGCATCAAGTCGATTCTCCGCAGGGCCGCTGAGCGAGATCTGGCTCCCGGCGAGATCCTGGCACCGGCCAACGACGCTGAGCGGCAACTAATGCTTGTCGTGACCCGCTTTCCGGAAGTTCTCCACCGCTCAGTCGAGTTCCGGGCTCCCAACTATCTAGCCGAGTATGCCTACGACATGGTTGTCGCGTTCAATCGCTTCTACGAGGCGTGCCACATTCTTCGCGAGGAGGACGCGGGCAGACAGGCATCGTGGCTTCGTCTGGTGGAGGTCACCCTGGGTTTGCTCACGCTGTTGCTCGAGCTTCTCGGCATCGACGTGCCTGAGCGCATGTGACCGCGCTTCCGGGTTCGCTCCTCCCCGATAACGCCACCGTCTCGCAGGAGGGCAGGCTTGTGGTGGCCGGTTGCGACTTGCTGGCCCTGGCCGAAGAGTACGGCACTCCGCTCTTCGTCTACGACGAAGATCACATGCGAGCCCGATGCCGGGAAGCAGTGGCGGCGTTTCCAGACGGAGTTGCCTACGCCGCCAAGGCGTTTCTGTGCCAGGCGATGGCGAAGCTCGCCTACGAAGAAGGGATGCATCTCGACGTTGCGACGGGAGGCGAGGTTCACATCGCGCTCGCAGCCGGGGTGCCGGCCGACAGCCTGGTGTTCCATGGCAACAACAAATCGATGGCAGAGCTGCATGCGGGCCTGAGTGCCGAGGTCGGGCGGGTGGTGGTCGACTCCTTTGACGAGATCGACCGCATTGAGACCGTCGTCGGCGAGGGGCTTGCTCCACCCAGGGTGCTCATACGAGTCACGCCCGGGATCGAAGCCCACACTCATGAATACCTGCAAACCGGTGTCGCCGACTCCAAGTTCGGCTTCAGCCTGGCCGGCGGCGTCGCCGAGGAGGCCCTGGCGCGAGCTGAGAAATCCCCGGCAATGCAGCTCATGGGAATTCATGCCCACATCGGGAGTCAGGTTTTTGTCGTCGACTCGTTTGTGAAGGCGATTGGCCTCCTGGCTCCTCTCGTGCAGTCGATCGATGCTTCCGAGTTCTCCATCGGCGGCGGGCTCGGCGTGGCCTATGTGGAGGGAGAGTCGACTCCGTCAATCACCGAGTGGGCCGAAGCCGTGAAGGCAGCGGCGGACGCTGCCGGAATCCGCTCACGGATACTGGCGGAGCCGGGCCGGGCCATTGTGGCTGCCGCGGCAATCACGCTCTACCGGGTTGGGACCCTCAAGCGATTGAAAGGCGGTCGCATTTACGCGGCCGTCGACGGGGGAATGAGTGACAACCCCCGTCCCGTGCTGTATGGAAGCGGATACGAGGCTTTCTTGCCCCGGTCGGTTGAAGCTGATCGACATTTGTCTGTAAGGGTGGTGGGCAAGCATTGCGAGTCCGGCGATGTGATTGTGCGCGACGCGGCAGTACCGGCAGACCTGCAAGTTGGAGACGTGCTGGCGACGCCCGTTACCGGGGCCTATGGGCACTCGATGGGCTCCAACTACAACATGATCATGCGGCCACCCGTGGTCTTCGTCAGGGATGGACGGGCCCGGGTCGTAGTCAGGCGGGAAACCTACGACGACCTGGTCCGGCGCGATGTTTGATGACGCCGTGAAATCACCTCCGGGTGCTCCAGCCCGCATTCGGCGGATAGCGGCGCCGCGGAGACTGCGAGCCAGTATCGTCCCTCAGCATGAAGGTTGGCATTGGAATACTCGGCTTTGGCACAGTCGGAGGTGCCCTGCTCAGGAAACTCGTGCAGGAGGCAGAATCGATCTCGGCCAAGACGGGCCTGGAGCTCGATGTGGTCAAGGTGGCCGTGCGCGACCTGGCCAAAGTCCGGGTCGTAGATCTGGCGGACGGTGTCCTCACCGACACTCCGGACGATGTGGTCAATGATCCCGGTGTGCAGCTTGTGGTCGAGATCATGGGAGGTGAAGACCCGGCCGGTGACCTTGTGGCGGCCGCCCTCCAGGCCGGCAAGCCGGTTGTCACCGCCAATAAGGCTCTGATTGCAGCCCGGGGCGAAGAGCTTCTCACCCTCGCCGAAGCCGCCGGAGTTCCGCTGTTATTCGAGGCGGCCGTCGGCGGCGGTATTCCCATCATCCGGCCACTTTCAGAAACTCTGGCCGGGGAGCAGATCGACCGCGTGCTGGGCATCGTCAACGGCACCACCAACTACATCCTCACCAGGATGTCCGAGGAAGGCACCAGCTACAAGACTGCATTGGCTGAAGCCCAGGAGCTCGGCTACGCCGAGGCCGACCCTTCGGCCGACGTAAGCGGCGCCGACGCAGCTGCCAAAGCGGCGATCCTGGCCAGCCTTGCCTTTGGCACCTGGGTGAGTGTCGAAACGGTATACACCGAGGGCATCGAGCGGGTTGATCCCATCGACGTCCGCATCGCCGGCGAGCTCGGCTACACAGTCAAACTGCTGGCGGTGGCGGAGAACACTGCGAAGGGAGTGAGCGTGCGGGTCCATCCCACCTTCCTGCCGAACGATCACCCCATGGCGGTTATCCGCGGCGCCACCAACGCCATATTCGTCGAGGGCCCGAGCTTCGATCAGCTCCTCTTCGCCGGGCCCGGCGCCGGGGGAGAGCCCACCGCCACCGCCTTGCTGGGTGACGTGGTCGACGCGGCCCGCGAGCTACTGGCGGGTGCTCAGGTGGTGCCCCCGATCCGATTCCAGCCAGGCCGGATCATGGATTTCGCAGACATCGCCACCACCTGGTACTTGCGGTTGGAGGTAGTCGACCGACCAGGAGTGCTTGCCCAGATTGCCGGAGTCTTCGGCAGCCACGACGTCAGCATCAAATCGGTGTGGCAGGAGGGCGAGGACGATGAGGCCACTCTGCTGTTGGTGACCCACGCCACCGAGGAGAGGAGCCAGCAAGCGAGCCTCGAAGCGCTGCGGGCTCTCGATGTTGTCGATGAGGTGGCCGCCCTTTTCAGGGTGGAAGGCGCCGGGCCGACCCCGAACCTGTGAGATATCGCAGCACCCGCGGCGGTGCCACGGGGGTGCAGTTCGTCGACGTGATGCTGCAAGGCATGGCGCCCGACGGCGGCCTCTACGTGCCGGAGAGCTACCCCACGCTCCAGTTCGACTCGATGGGAAGCGGCGACTACACCCGGACCGCCACTGACGTGATGTGGCCGTTCGTTGAAGAGAACTACGAACGTGACGAGTTTGCCGAAATGGTCTCAGAGGCCTACGCCGAGTTTGACCATCCGCAGATCGCACCACTGCGCGAGCTCGACCCGGCGGCGAGAGAGTGGCTGCTGGAGTTGTTCTGGGGGCCGAGCCTGGCTTTCAAAGACATCGCGTTGCAGTTGCTCGGCCGGCTTCTCGAGCACGAGCTGTCCCGTAGATCCACCACCGCCACAGTCGTCGGCGCTACCAGCGGGGACACCGGCTCGGCAGCTATCGAGGCCGTGCGGGGCAGGGCTGGCATTGAGCTGTTCATGCTCCACCCGGAGGGGCGGGTGTCGACGATTCAGCGATTACAGATGACCACCGTTGATGAGCCCAACATCCATAACATCGCTATCGAAGGCACGTTCGACGACTGCCAGGACCTCGTCAAGGCGATGTTCGCCGATGAAGCCTTCCGGGCCCGGTATCGGCTGGGGACGGTGAACTCGATCAACTGGGCGCGGGTCATGGCCCAGGTGGTCTACTACGTGAGCTCTGCTCGGGCCCTCGGGGCTCCCGAGCAGGCGGTGGCATTCTCAGTCCCCACCGGGAACTTTGGCAACATCTACGCCGGGCACGTGGCGCGGGCGATGGGCGTTCCAATCGACCAGCTGATCCTTGCCACCAACGTCAATGACATCCTCAGCCGGGCTTACGACTCGGGCGTGGTTGAGGTTCACCAGGTGGTGGCGTCCCAAAGCCCGGCCATGGACATCCAGGTCAGTTCAAACTTCGAGCGGCTGCTTTTCGAGCTCTTCGACCGGGACGGGTCGAAGACGGCAGCCTTCCTGGAAGAGTTTCGATCGACGGGGCGGGCTGCGCTTTCAGGTCCGGTCCATGAGCGCTTCCGCAGGCTCTTCGACGCCGGCCGGCTAACCGACTCCGAAACCCGGAATGTGATATCGGAGGTCTACAAGGAGTCGGGGTTGGTGATCGATCCCCACACCGCAGTCGGCGTAGGCGTAGGGCGAGAGAGGAGGAGGAGTGATCCTTCGGTGCCTCTGGTAATGCTGGCTTGTGCTCATCCCGCCAAGTTTCCCGACACTGTTGTCGGTGCTCTGGGGGAGCCGCCCATCACTCCGCACCGCCTGGCCGGCCTGGCAGGCCTGGCGGAGTATGTCGAGGTTCTACCCAACTCGCTCGAGGTCGTCCAGGAACACATCGCCGCCGGGGCCCTGAGCAACTAACGCCCCGTCTGTTGGGGTGTTGCCGTAGTCGCTTGCTGCGTAGCGGCAACCGATCCAGTGGATGCGCCGGCGGGGGAAGCTGTTGTGAGCCTGACCACCACGTCGTGTCAATATGCCAATTCTGACTTGCCGGAAAGGGGCTCTCAAACGCCTGCTCAAGGCTTGGGGGAATTAAGCCGACACATTTGTGGTTGGATCAAGGCGAGCAAGCCTCTATTATAAATGCTGGACAATCCGTCCACAGCTCGACCCAAGCATTTCGCTGGCGAGCGCCCGTGTGCATTTCACCAGTGGTGTATGCCCGAAATCCTCGTCAGCCGTTGTAAAGGAACCCCATGACTACACGAGCCGAACTGCAGGGCAAGACCCTCGACGACCTCCGCACTATCGCTACTTCGGTGGGTGTTGAGGCAGATGGTCTGCAGAAGGCGAAGCTCATCGCCGCCATCCTCCAATCAGGAGGAGTAGAGGTGAAAGACCCCGATCCGGTGGAACTGCCAGCCGCTGAGAAGATGACCTCTACCAACACAGCAACCAGGACCAGACCCAGAACCGGCAACGGAACGAAATCAACCGACGAGAATCGCGCTCGTGATGGCAACGGCAGCCGCAAACGGAAGCGGAGCCGTTCCCGGGAGCGGGAGGACATCGACGAGAGCCAACTCGAGACTCGCGAGGGACTTCTCGACATCCTCCCTGAGGGTTACGGGTTCCTCCGAGTTGGTGGATACCTGCCGGGCGACCAGGACGTATATGTCTCGGCCAACCAGGTGCGCAAGTTTGGTCTCCGCAAAGGTGATCTCATCGAGGGCCCTGTTCGTCCGCCGCGCTCGCAGGAGAAGTTTGCCGCGCTGGTGCGAGTTGTCTCCAACAGCGGCATGGATCCCGAAGATGCCCGTAAGCGCCCCAAGTTTGGCGCTCTCACTCCACTCTTCCCGGACATTCGCCTGCGCATGGAGCGCGAGAACAAGGACGACCAGCTAGCCAGGCTGATGGATTTGATTTCCCCGATAGGGAAGGGTCAGCGTGGATTGATCGTGTCGCCACCTAAGGCCGGCAAGACCACCGTGCTCAAAGAGATCGCCGCTTCAGTGGCGGAAAACAACCCCGAGTGTCACCTGATGGTGGTTCTGGTGGACGAGCGTCCGGAAGAGGTCACCGACATGCAACGCTCGGTACGCGGTGAGGTTGTCTACTCGACATTCGATCGCCCGGCTGAAGAGCACACCCAGGTCTCGGAGCTGGCTCTCGAAAGGGCGAAGCGCCTGGTGGAGATGGGCAAGGACGTTGTCATCCTGCTGGACTCGATTACCCGATTGGCGAGAGCCCACAACCTGGCCATTCCGGCTTCTGGCCGAATCCTCTCCGGTGGCATTGACTCACAGGCGCTCTATCCCCCGAAGCGGTTCTTCGGCGCCGCCCGGAATATTGAAGAGGGTGGGAGCCTTACCATCATGGGAACGGCCCTTGTTGAGACCGGTTCCCGCATGGATGAAGTGATTTTCGAGGAGTTCAAAGGAACCGGAAACATGGAGCTGCGGCTCGACCGCAGCCTCGCAGACAAGCGGATCTACCCGGCCGTCGACATTTCGGCTTCCGGTACCCGCAAAGAGGAGCTGCTTTTCGATCCGGACGAGCTGAAGCAGGTCTGGAAACTGCGCCGAGTGCTGCTGGCCCTGGAGTCGGCACCGGCCCTGGAACTGCTCCTCAATAAGCTGAAAGAGTCGAAGTCCAACGCCGATTTCCTCGCCGAGGTGGCGAAGACCGGCAACGGCTAAGGAAGGGACAAGTGAAGACCGAGATCCACCCCGAGTACATGGAAGCTCGCGTGCACTGCTCGTGCGGGAATGAGTTCGTCACGCGCTCGACTCGCGAGACGCTGACGGTCGAGCTATGCAATGAGTGCCATCCTTTCTATACCGGCAAGCAGAAGCTGGTCGACACTGGTGGGCGAGTGGAGCGGTTCCGCAAGCGGACCGAAAAGACCGACAAGCAGGCTGTGGCGTCCAAGAGGGCCAAGCGGGCAGACAAGGCCAAGATCAAAACGTCCGACGCCAAGCCGTCCTCGGCCGCCAAGCCGACCACATCGAAGCCGGCCAGACCCAAGAGCGCTCCCCGGCCCAAGCAGGCTGCACAGAAGCCAGAAGCCGAAAAGGTTCTCGTCACCGACGAGCCCGTCGAGGCGGAAGAGGCAGTTCAGGCGGATAGTCCGGCCGAGGAGTCGGCGGAGGCCTGAGTGGTCCCCCCATGAGTCCAGCCCCTAACGCCACAGTCGGCGGGCAGGCCGTCATTGAAGGCGTCATGATCCGCAGCCCCCACGCATGGTCGGTTGCGGTCCGTCGTCCCGATGGAGAAATCGAAGTCCGCCACGACCCGCTGCCCCGCTTGTCGTCCCGCTCCCGGCTTGCCAGGATTCCTTTCATGCGCGGGGTGATGGTGTTGGGGGAATCGCTCACCCTGGGCTTCAAAGCTCTCACCTGGTCGGCTCAGATCGCCTCCACCGCCGAAGATACAGAAGAGAAGGCCCGCTTGGAAAAGCTTGCCGCCAAAGACGGATGGCGAGGGCGGCGGGCCCGCAAGCGCCTTGCCAAAGGCAACGAGCTCGGAAAAGGAGAGCTGGCCGCCGCGATGGGTTTCGCGCTGGTGTTCTTTGTCTTCGTTTTCATGCTGGCCCCACTCGGGGGTGCCAAAGCGGTTGAATCTTTGTTGGGCGGTTCCAACGCGGTCGTCTTCAACGTCGCCGAAGGCGTTATCCGGGTCATCATCCTGGTCGGCTATATCTGGCTCATCGGCCGCTCCAAGGAGATCGGCCGGGTCTTCCAGTACCACGGGGCGGAGCACAAGTCGATCTATGCCTACGAGGCCGGGGACCCGTTGACGGTGCCAGAAGTCCAGAAGTACCACACCATGCATCCCCGTTGCGGTACGAGCTTCTTGCTGCTGGTGGTGCTGCTCTCTGTGTTCGTGTTCACGTTCGTAGGGATCTTTCAGCCCAACCTGTTCTGGCTCATCACCAGCCGCATAGTGCTGATTCCGGTGATCGCCGGCCTTTCATATGAGGTACTCAAGATCTCAGATGCCAAGTCGTATCTGCGTTTCTTGTCTCGCCCTGGAATCGAGCTGCAAAGGCTGACCACCAATGAGCCCGATGAGCACCAGGTAGAAGTAGCAGTTGCCAGCTTGCTCTCGGCACTCTCGGACGAAGAGCGCGTCGAGGTCAGGTCCCGGGGCCCGATCTGTGAGGCCGCCTGGAGCGCGATCTCGTGAGTGAGGAACAGCTCGTCGCCAGGCTGACTGAAGTAGAGGCTTCGTTCGAGCAGACGCTCACCGACATGGCCGATCCCGACATCGCCGGCGACCAGACCCGCTACACCGAGGTCGCTAAACGCCACTCGGACCTCAAGCCGATCGTCGAGACTTATCACGCCTGGCAGGAAGCTCAGACCGAAGCCGGCGAGGCGCGGGAGATGGCTAAAAGCGAATCTGACGAGGAGATGCTCACCTTCTTGCGAGAGCAGGCGGAGGCCAAGGACGGCGAGGCTGAGGGCTTGTTGGCCAAGCTGCAGTTGCTCCTGGTGCCGAAAGACCCGAACGACGACAAAGACGTGATTATCGAGGTGAGAGCGGCAGCCGGGGGAGACGAAGCTGCCCTGTGGGCGGGTGATCTCACCCGCATGTACCAGCGTTACGCCGAGAACCATGGCTGGCAGGCTGAGACGCTAGAGGTTTCAGAAGCTGAAGGCGGCGGCTTCAAGGAGGTCACCCTCGCCGTCAAGGGCAAAGGAGCTTACTCCCGGCTCAAATTCGAGGCGGGGGTTCACCGGGTCCAGCGGGTGCCCAAAACTGAGTCGCAGGGCCGGATTCACACCTCCACGGCCAGCGTGGCGGTGTTGCCCGAAGCCGAAGAAATTGAGGTCGAACTCGACCTCAACGACGTGAAGGTCGACACCTTCCGCTCGAGCGGTCCCGGAGGCCAGTCGGTCAATACCACCGACTCGGCCATTCGGCTCACACACATCCCGACCGGTGTCAAGGTGACCTGTCAGGACGAAAAGAGCCAGCTACAGAACAAGGAGAAGGCGTTTCGTATCCTCCGGGCCCGGCTCTTTCAGACCCGGCTCGAGGCCCAGCAGGCCGAGCTGTCGGCCAATCGCCGCGACCAGGTGGGCACCGGTGACCGCTCCGAGAAAATCCGCACATATAACTTCAAGGAGAACCGGGTTACCGACCATCGGATCGGACTCACGATCAGCCAACTTCCCGCCATCCTCGAAGGAAGTCTCGATGCCTTTGTTGATGCCCTGACCATTGACAATCAGACCCGGTTGTTGGCGGGCGGCGACGAGTCATGAGGCCGCCCGTGACGGGTTTGCCCGATCACGAAGCTCGCCGACTCTTGCGGCTTGTCTCGGGGCTCGACGCCGCTGGAGTCGGCCTGCTCGAAGAGCTTGATTCCGAGCAGGAGATTCGTTACCAGGAGCTGGTTGAGCGGCGTTTGGCCGGGGAGCCGCTCCAATACATCGAGGGAACCGTGCAGTTCGGGCCCGTAACGGTCAAGGTGGATCCCAGAGCGTTAATCCCTCGTCCTGAGACTGAGTTGCTGTGGGAGCGTGCCGTACAGGCGCTGGAAGGTGCGGGAAGCGACACGATGATTGTTGATATGTGCACCGGAAGCGGCAATCTCGGCCTCGCTCTCCGCCACGCCTTCCCCGAAGCAACCGTGTTCGCCACCGATATTGATTCCGGCGCCCTCACCCTGGCGGAGGAGAATCTGGCCGGTAAAGAGGTCACGATTCTGGCCGGCGACCTCTTCGCCGCCCTTCCGCCCAGACTTCAGGGGAGCATTGATCTTCTCGTCGTCAACCCGCCATATGTTTCCGAGCGGGCAGATCTGCCGGACGAAATTGACAAACACGAGCCCCATCAGGCGCTTTATGCCGGCGCCGACGGCGATGAGGTCCTCGCCCGTCTCGCGGCGGAAGCCCCCGGTTGGGTGAAGCCGGGCGGCTGGCTCTTCGTCGAGATAGGTGAAGACCAGGCCGAGCGGGCCCTGGAGCTCTTCCACGGCTTCGACTGTGAGGTCCAGCCCGACCTTGCCGGTCGGCCCCGAATCCTCGCCGGTCGACGAGAAGGCTGATCCGGCTGCTCCTGTTCAACGCGACATTCGTCCCTCTTGAACCATCGAGAGTGCGAACATCTGGTCAGTTCTCGGGCGGGGACCAGACCCACAGGCCATCGGTGAGTCCGCCGCCATGGAAGCCGAGCGCGACCAGCCGGTCGCCTTCGATGGCGAAGATGTCGTTGATGTGCAAATCGACTGAACCTTCACCGAGGTCGCCCGACTTCGGGAACAGACCTGACTCGGACAGCCCCTGACTCCACATGATGCCGTCGTGGGAGATCCACCACAGAGGTTCTCCTTCTGCCTTACCCGTCGCGATCAGGTTTGGCCCAATGACCGCAATATTGTGGTGGAATCTGCCGTGTCCATAGGCGGTTTCGCCGTCGCTCTGAGCTGCGGCCATCCATTCGGTCCCGTCTTCGGACGTCCATGTGATTGGTCCGGATTCATCCCACCCGAGAACCACGAAGTGATCGTCGAACTCGATTATTTCGCCTACAAAACCGACGCCGGTAGCCGCCAGGACGTACTTGCTCCAGGACGACCCGTCCTCCGAGACCCACGCGGAGAGGGCGCCTGCGCCATTCTCGCCCACGGCGATGAAGCCGGGTGCGGCGCCGAGTACCTTTCCGATTGAGGCACCTTCGAAAATGCTTGTGACCGCTACCCGCTCCCACGATTCTCCGTTGGAAGAAGCGAACACGAGAGTGTACTGTTCCGGTTGCTCGTCCGAGACACCTTCGTAGTGATTCGTTCCCACGACCGCCAGGAGGCTTCCACTTCTTTCGGCGACGTCCACCATCCAGTAGCTGTCCCAGGGACCAGGGTCCTCCCGGTAAATCGTCTCGAGACTGAGGGGCAGCCACGTCCACTCATTCCCGTCGGGCGACGACCAGAGCCCATACTCCTCGACCTCGGATCCAGTCGGAGCTAGCGGCTCCCGCAACCAGCGGCTGCCCATTGCGATGAGGCCGTGACTGGTCGTGTAGACCGCTGTGGGTTCGTTCCAATTCGGGGGTCGGGGGAGAAGGGTGTCGCGATCCACTCGAGGCCGTCGGGTGAAGTCGCGCCAATCCCGTCGCCGACACCGACAAAGCCCTTCGATGTCGGGACCACGTCTCTGAGTGGTAGTCCCGTTGGGACCCAACTCCAACCTTCGGCGAGGTCTTCGGCGGTCAGCCGTCGACTAAATTCCGGTCCTGCGATGAGCGGCGATGTTGGCAAAGTAGCGATCGACGGTGTGGTGCTCAGAAGAGTCGTAGGCGTGGTTTCTTCCGGTGGGGCCGGCAGGGTTGGAGTGGGTGCTTCGTTGGTAGCGTCTTCGGCGGAGCCAAGAACCACGGCGCCGAGGGCCATGCCACCTACGAGAACCAGAATGATGGCTGCTGCGGCCAGAGCTGTGGCCCATCCGGGTCGCGGTGACAGTGTGGGGACCTTTTGGGTCGTGGCGTCCGGCGCGACGTATTCCCATTCGGGCGCCGGTGGCGTGTCCTCGACCATGACTGCGAAGGCAGCGCGGAATGCTCGGTCGGTGTGATCAGGCTGCAGATTCATCGAGCACACTCCTCAAGTGTTGGCGGGCGAGGTGCAGGTAGCGGCGCACCGTGCCCGGCCGGGGCTGCATCAGGCCGGCTGCTTCAGTTGGTGTGAAGCCCTCCCAATACACCAGAAACGTTGCCGCTCGCTGGCGAGCGGGCAGTGCGGCAACCGCCGCGAGTACGTCCGGGTCGGCGGTGGGTATCGGGTTAGATGGGATCGAATCCGGCACTATTCCTTCCAGCCGATGCCGCTTGCGGCGGAAGCTGTTGGCTTCGTTTAGGACTGCCCGGTACAGATAGGGGCGCGGGTTGTCTAGATCCGACAAGTTGCGTTTCGACAAGATCCGCAGAACGACGGCGGAGAGGACATCCCCTGCCTCGTCCGGTCCGACAAGAACGCGCGAAGCGCATTAACTCGTCCCGGTGGCGGGTGTAGATCTCCTCATCCGTGGCCGTGGCCGTTTCGATCTTCATACCAATATCACGCACCAGGTTCGGCGAGCGTTGCACTCATGGTTGCGGTTGGTTCCCTCCTCGGATAGGGGCGAATGCCGGGTAGGCCTAATAGCTGCCAGCACAGCGCGGATGCTCGGACGTTTACGGGTGGCTGCCAGTGTGTCCCGGGTAGCCTCAACCCATGCACCCGTTCACCGTGATCGAGGCAGTGATCGCGCTAAACGCCGGGGGGTTGGTGGGGGTGCCGACGGACACGGTCTACGGCGTTGCCGCCGACCCGTGGTCGGAAAGCGGGATGAACGCATTGTTCGACCTCAAGGGACGCGGCCCCGAGCACCCGGTTGCACTTCTGGTCGCCGACCTCGAACAGGCCCACGAACTGGTCGTTATCACGGCGCTCGCCGAGAGACTTGCCGCGGAATTCTGGCCCGGCCCGCTCACATTGGTATTGCCGGCTGCTCGCGACCTCCCGCCCTGGATCGGGGATCAGGCGCGGGGCACGGTGGGTGTGAGGGTGCCGCAGCACCCGGTGGCGCTTGATCTTCTCGACAAGGCCGGGACGCTGGCAGTTACCTCAGCCAACCGGTCGGGTGAGGAGGCTGCCGTCGACCATGAACAGGCCCTGCAGATCTTCGGGGATGCAATGATCGGTTACCTGCAAGGGGCTGGCTCGGCCGGGTTGGCGTCAACGGTTCTCGACGCCACGGTAGATCCGCCTGCGGTGTTGAGGGCCGGTCCAGTAGCCTGGCCCCGGGAGGACGGCGATGAAGGTTGACGAGAGTCCGGTGGGTGTAGCCCGGTTGATCGGCGAAGTGGCGGCGCCGCCGGAAACGGTCTTCGACTTTTTCGTGACACCGGAGAAGCTGGTCGATTGGTGGTCAGAAGAGGCGACCATTGATCTGCGAATCGACGGTGAGTATGAGATGGCGTGGCCCAGCCAGGGTCTGCGATTGTTGGGCCGTTTCCTGGTGGTGGAGCCGGGGGAGCGCCTCGCTTTCACGTGGAGCTATTCCCACAAGCCAGAGGAGCCGCGGACCGTTGACGTCCGTTTCAAGGCCAGTGACGCCGGAACCGAGCTGACGATCGAGCACACCCATGGCGACGACCCGGACGAGCGCCAGGACTACATAGACGGGTGGCAATTCTTCATCGAGCGCTTGCGGTCGGTGTTGGCGGAATCCTGACCTGTGGGAACTATGGACCGCAGCGGGGGCACTACGCTGTCGTCCGCAAAGGAGATCATTAGTGACTGATCCACGACCTATTGAGGAGGTCGATGCTGCCGTTGCCGGCCTCATTGACTCGGAGTTCCACCGGCAACTCAGCGGCATTCAGTTGATCGCCTCTGAGAACTTCGCTTCACGAGCGGTCATGGAGGCAAGCGGTTCTGTTTTCACCAACAAATACGCCGAGGGCTACCCGGGGCGCCGTTACTACGAGGGAACTGTCCACACCGACGAGGTCGAGCAGCTGGCGATCGACAGGGCCAAGGAGCTATTTGCGGCCGAATACGCCAACGTGCAGCCTCACTCCGGAAGCCAGGCCAATATGGCCGCGTATTTCGCGCTGCTCGACGGAGGGGACACCATCATGGGGATGGCGCTGGATCATGGCGGTCACTTGACGCACGGATCGCGTGTCAACTTCTCGGGTCGATTGTTCAACTTCGTCCCGTACGGCCTCGACCCCGAAACTGAGTTGCTGGATATGGAGGCAGTGCGGGCAACCGCCCTCGAATCTCACCCCAAGCTCATCGTTGCCGGGTACTCCGCATACTCCCGCCATCTCGATTACGACGCGTTCCGATCCATCGCCGACGAGGTCGGGGCCCTGCTGCTGGTGGACGCGGCCCATTTCATCGGGCTGGTTGCCGGTCGAGCCCTGCCGAATCCCATGGCCTGGGCTGATGTTGTCACTGCCACAACCCACAAAGCCTTGCGGGGCCCGCGGGGAGGGTTGATCCTCGCCAGGGAGGAGTACGCCAAGGCGATCGACAGTGCCATCTTTCCCGGCTTTCAGGGTGGGGCGATGTTCAGCCAGATTGCCGGCAAGGCCGTCAGCTTTCTCGAGGCCTCCACGGACGAGTTTCGGGACTATGCCGGCCGGATCATCAAGAACGCCAAGACTCTCGCTGCCACCCTCGCCCAGGGCGGACTGCGAGTTGTCTCCGGGGGCACCGACAACCACCTGATGTTGCTCGATCTGCGAAGCATTGATGAGGATCTCACCGGGAAGGAAGCCGCCACGCTGCTGGACAACGTCGGAATCACACTCAATCGCAATGCCATACCCAACGATCCGCGCACCCCGTTTGTGACCAGCGGATTGCGGATTGGGACGCCATCGGTCACAACGTGCGGAATGCGAGAAGGGGAGATGGAGAGACTCGGTGAACTGATCTTGCAGGCATTGCACGAGCGGACCGACGACGCTGCCCTGAAAGAAGTCGGTGCCGGAGTCGAAGAGTTGGTTGCTGCGTTTCCTCCCTACCCGAAGGGTTTCCCGGGCCATGTCTGATTGGACCAACCGGAGCTTGGTTAGGGACCGCGGGTGGCTTAGTTTTGTGATGAGAATCACACGGCCTGGCTAGGAGAATGAAGAACCCACCACATCGGCAGGTAGCGGAGGCGATTGACCAGGGTTGGGGGGCCGGGGGCTCGTTTTTTGGCTCGATCATGGCCGGCGTTCTCGTCGGCTGGGTCATTGATCACTTCGCCGGGACCTATCCGGCGTTCATCGTGGTCGGGATCATCGTCGGCTCGGTGAGCGGCTTCATCCAAATGTGGGCCCTCGCCACCAAAGGGAGCGCCAGTGACCAGTGACACTCAATTCCGAAGAGTCGCAGGAGGGGAGCGACCGATTGAAGCCCTTCTGGCGGTGGAGACGGTTAAGCGGGCGATCGTGGCCGGGCCCCCGCTGGTACTCCTGTTCGCCGTGCTGCGCGGTTGGAACGGAGCAGTTGCCTCGTTGCTCGGGGTCCTAACAGTGGTTGGCTACTTTCTCTTCACCGGTTGGCTGTTGTCGGCGGCAGCGCGCATTTCACTGGCCGTGTACCAGGGAGCGGCCTTGATTGGTTTCTTTGTGCGGCTCGGGCTGATTACGGTAACTTTGCTCGGATTAGCCAACCTGTTTGAAATCGACCGTCCGGCCCTGGGGATAAGTGTTGTGGCTGCCTACGCGATTCTGCTGGGATGGGAGTCGGTCGCCGTCGCCCACGAGCGAGAAAGGGAACTGGATTGGATCAGCTGATATTGGCGAGCGGGTGTGACCCTGCCGATGAGATCATCTGTGCCCCCGAGGTGGTCAACGAACTCTTCGAATTCAAGGATACGCTGTTCACGATCGGCCCATTGGACTTCACCCGTACGGTCTTTCTCACCTTCCTGGCCGCCGCCGTTGTTGTAGCCATTCTCTATTTCGGCTTGCGGGGTGGCAAGGTCGTGCCCACCAAGTTCGGAGCTGCGGTCGAGAGCCTGGTGACTTTTGTGAAGGACGAGGTAGCGGTCGGGATCATCGGTCCCGAGGGCGCCGCCTACACGCCGTACCTGCTGACGATTTTCCTGTTCTTGCTCGTAGCCAACCTGTTCGAGGTCACGCCGCTCATCAACTTCCCCCTGACCTCGCGAATGGCGATTCCGATATTTCTGTCGCTGGTGACCTGGGTGATCTTCGTCTTCGTCGGTTTCAAGTACAACGGCTTCCGCTACGTGATCGACATCGCCTGGCCCAAGTCGGTCCCCCTGGCGTTGCGGTGGCTGGTGGGCTTCATCGAGCTGGTTTCGACGTTCATCTTGCGGCCGATCACCCTGGCAGTCCGGCTCTTCGCCAACCTCGTTGCAGGACACCTGATGCTCACGTTGTTGCTCGGGTCGGGGTGGATCTTTGTCTCCAATATTGGCGACATCGGGCTGCGAGCCCTCATAGGCGTGCCCTGGTTTGTGATGGGGCTGGGGATCTACCTGTTTGAGATCGTGGTGGCCGTCTTGCAGGCATACATTTTCACGTTGTTAGCGGCCGTGTATATCCAAACGTCGATACACGCCGAGCATTAAGGATCGTCAAGGAGGAATGATGACAGAAATTGAGATAACCAAGACATCGATAGCGATTCTGGGCTACGGCCTGGCTGCGATCGGTCCCGGCATCGGGATCGGCATTGTGGTCGGCAACGCGATTACCGCTATGGCCCGGCAGCCGGAGATGGCCGCAACGGTGCGAACCACCATGTTCCTGGGTATCGCCTTTACTGAAGCCCTGGCGCTCATCGGCTTCGTTCTGTTCTTCATCGCTTAGGGCTAGTGCAGATGTTTGCCACAGTTCTTGCCCAGGCCGAGGAAGAAGCAGAAGGGATCGACCTGCTGCTGCCCGACTCGTCGGAGCTGATCGCCGGAGTGATTGCGTTCCTGATCATTTTTGCGGTCGTCTGGAAGTATGCGCTTCCGACCCTCAGTAAGACGCTCGAGGCCCGGCAGGAGGCCATCGTTGGCCAGATACGCGACGCTGAGGAGACCAAAGCTCAGGCAGAGAGCCTCCTCGCCGATTACAAAACCCAGGTGGAGGGCGCTCAGGGCGAGGCCAACGAGATCATCGAGGAAGCTCGAGTGACTGCCGAGTCGATGCGCACCGACATCGTCTCGCGAGCCGATGTTGAGGCGGCCTCGTTGCTGGACCGCGCCAGGTCCGATGTTGCTATCGAAAAGGATCGAGCCGCCGCAGCTTTGCGCCAGGACGTGGCAAATTTGTCGCTCGATATGGCTGAGAAGGTGGTTGCAGGGTCCCTCGACCGAGACGCCCAGGCTGCGCTCGTCGATCAGTACCTGGACGAGCTAGACGGCCTGAGCAGCTAATGCACGAGATAGGAAAGTAAGTTGGCCAAGCAAGACCAGATTGACGGGTACGCCGCCGCGATCTTCGAATTCGCCAGGGCAGAAGGTCAGCTCGAAACGATCGGGGACGAGCTGTTCCAGATCGCGCGTACCTTTGAATCGTCATCCGAGTTGCGTGACTCCTTGAGTGACCCCCGGCTTCCGCTCGAGATAAAGCAAGGCATTATCTCGGACTTGCTCGACACCAGGGCCTCGGTTCTGACCGTGAATCTCATCAACTTTGTCGTCGGCGCCGGCAAGGCGAGAGAATTCCCGGCGATAGCCGACCGCCTGGTACAGCGGGCAAGTGAAGCTCGTGATGCGGCAGTTGCCGAGGTGCGGTCCGCGGTTGAGCTGGATTCCGCCACGGTAGCCAAGCTGGAAGCCAAGTTGAGTGAGGCCACTGGCAAGAGAGTCGAGGCCAAGGTGGTGATCGACCCCGAAATCCTCGGAGGGATCATTGCCAGGGTCGGCGACCTGGTGATTGACGGCTCGGTACAGGGCCGTTTGCAGGATTTGAGAGACGAGCTTGGAGCGTAATCAATGGCCGACTTGACAATCAACCACAAAGAAATTGCCGAGTCCATCCGGCGACACCTCGAGGATTGGACGCCTGAGATAGAGGCGGAGACCATCGGCTACGTCACGTCGATCGGCGACGGCGTAGCCCGCGTCTCCGGGCTTCCCAATGCCATGGCCTCGGAAATGCTCGAGTTCCCTGGTGGGCTGTTCGGGGTAGCCCTCAACCTGGAGGCGGACGACATCGGCACCGTGCTGATGGGCGAGTCTCATCACGTTCAGGAAGGCGCTCCGGTGAAGCAAACCGGGCGGGTGCTCTCGATCCCGGTCGGAGATGCCATGCTCGGCCGCGTGATTGACCCGCTTGGCGAGCCGCTTGACGGCAAAGGGCCCATCAGCGCAACGGAGACTCGCTTGCTGGAGGTCATCGCCCCGTCGGTCGTAGAAAGGCAGCCCGTATCAGAGCCGCTGCAAACCGGAATCAAGGCGATCGACGGCATGATCCCCATCGGGCGGGGACAGCGAGAGCTCATCATCGGAGACCGCCAGACCGGTAAGACGGCCATCGCCGTTGACGCCATCATCAACCAGCGCGGCACCGGCGTGAAATGCATCTACGTGGCCATAGGTCAGAAAGCCTCCACCGTCGCCGAGGTCGTAAACATCCTGGAACGCCATGGTGCCATGGAGTTCACCGTGGTGGTCAACGCCTCGGCTGCTTCGCCGGCCGCGCACCAGATGTATGCCCCGTATGCCGGATCGGCCATAGGCCAGCACTGGATGTACAACGGTCAGCACGCACTCATCATCTTTGACGACCTGTCTAAGCAAGCTGTGGCGTATCGAGAGATTTCGCTTCTGTTGCGGCGGCCCCCGGGGCGTGAGGCCTACCCGGGTGATGTCTTCTACCTGCACAGCCGGCTGCTCGAGCGTTGCGCAAAGTTGTCGGACGAGCTGGGGGGCGGGTCCATGACCGGTCTCCCGATCGTTGAGACAAAAGCAGGAGACGTTTCGGCCTACATCCCTACCAACGTCATCTCGATCACCGATGGTCAGATCTTTCTCGAGACCGACCTCTTCTACTCCGGAGTGCGCCCTGCCATCAACGCCGGCATCTCGGTGTCGCGGGTCGGCGGTAACGCTCAGATCAAAGCGATGAAGAAGGTTGCCGGCCCATTGCGCTTGAATCTGGCGCAGTTTCGTGAACTGGAAGCCTTCGCCGAATTCGGCTCGGAACTCGATGCCGCCTCGCAAGCGCAGCTCGAAAGAGGCCGACGAGTGGTGCAAGTTCTCAAGCAGCCTCAGTACGAGCCGGTTCCGGTCGAGGAACAGGTGGTGGCGATCTACGCCGTCAACGAGGGCTACTTCGACGAAGTTCCTATCGCCGACGTTCTCCGGTTCGAAAAAGGCCTGCGCGAGTTTATGCAGAGTCGCTATGGCTCGCTCATGGCCTCGATAGCTCAGTCGGGGGAGCTCCCGGAAGGCGATTCGCTCAACCAGGCAGTTGAAGCGTTCGTCAAGACCTTCAGCTCGCACTAATGGCTAGCGCTGAGCTCCGATTAGTTCGCCGGCGGATACGCAGTGTCCAGTCGACGATGAAGATCACCTCGGCTATGGAGCTCATCGCCGCCTCTCGTATCGTCAAGGCCCAGTCCCGAGTCGAGGCTGCCCAGCCGTACACAAACAAGCTGGTAGAGGTGATCAGTAATGTGGGGGCGGCATCCGGGGGAGTCTCCCACCCACTTCTGGAGACCCGGGAGTTGAGCCACGCCGGGATCCTGGTGGTCACTTCGGATCGAGGACTGGCCGGTGCATACAACACCAACGTGATCCGCATGGCAGAGGCCCGGCTGATCGAATTGAACAACCAGCGGGTCGACCTTCGCCTCTACACCGTCGGCAAGAAGGCCGACAGCTATTTTCGGTATCGGGGCTACCAAATCGAGCGGTCGTTCCTCGGTGTGACGGACACGCCCGGCTACGGAGATGCCCGTGCCGTCGCCAACACGATCCTCAACGACTACGCCCAGGAGACAGTTGACGCGGTCGAGGCATTTACCACTCGCTACGTTTCCGCGTTGACCCAAACTGCCTCACTGTGGCCGCTCCTGCCGATCCAGCCGCCGGAGCAGGCCGAGGGAGACGAGGAAGCCGTAACGGTGGGCTACAGCTACGAACCGAGTCCTGAGGCAATCCTGGATCGGCTATTGCCCCGCTATCTGGAGTCGAGTGTTTTCGGCATTCTTCTGGAGGCGTCTGCCGCCGAGCACGCCTCTCGACGCCGGGCCATGAAGGCCGCCACCGAGAATGCCGAAGAGCTAACCCGCATCCTCAGCCGCCAGGCCAACCGGGCGCGCCAGGCTGAGATAACAACTGAGATTTCCGAGATCGTCGGTGGCGCCGAGGCGCTTTCCGTCGGGTAATGGGAGGAGAAGAAGAGTGAGTATCGGACGAATCGTCAAAGTGGCCGGGCCTGTCGTCGACGTGGAGTTCCCCCCCGACGAGCTGCCCGAGATCAACAACGCCCTCGAGGTGGATATTGAGCTCGGCGGAGAGACCGTCACCGTCGTGGCCGAGGTTGCCCAGCACCTCGGTGATTCGCTGATCCGCGCCGTTGCCATGCGGTCTACAGATGGGTTGGTACGCGGCGCCGAAGTCCGCGATACCGAGAGCCCGATAACAGTGCCGGTAGGGGAGCAAACGTTGGGTCATATTTTCAATGTCCTCGGTGAGCCACTCGATGTCGATCCGGAATCGCTGCACTTTGACGAGCGGTGGTCGATTCATCGTCCGCCGCCTGACTTTGACCAGCTCAGTCCGCAGCGGGAGATGTTCGAGACCGGAATCAAAGTCATCGATCTCCTCGAGCCGTACGTCAAGGGCGGAAAGATCGGCATGTTTGGAGGTGCCGGTGTTGGGAAGACCGTCGTCATTCAGGAAATGATTCACCGGGTCGCCACCGAGCATGGCGGTGTGTCGGTCTTCGCTGGTGTCGGCGAACGTACCCGGGAGGGCAACGACCTTTTCCGTGAGATGCAGGAGTCCGGGGTCATCAACAAAGCAGCCCTCGTTTTTGGACAAATGGACGAGCCCCCCGGCGTTCGCCTGCGGGTGGGCCTTTCCGCCCTCACCATGGCTGAGTACTTCCGCGACGAAATGGGCCAGGACGTGCTGCTCTTTGTCGACAACATCTTCCGCTTCACGCAGGCAGGGTCCGAAGTTTCCACCCTCCTCGGCCGAATGCCGTCGGCGGTCGGCTACCAGCCAACGCTGGCAGACGAAATGGGGCTCCTGCAAGAGCGGATCACGTCTGTTGCCGGGAGGTCTATCACGTCTCTGCAGGCAATTTATGTTCCCGCCGACGACATCACCGACCCTGCTCCGCATACGACGTTCGCTCACCTGGATGCCACGACGGTGTTGTCCCGGCAGATTTCGGAGCTGGGGATTTACCCGGCAGTCGATCCGCTCGACTCCACCAGCCGGATCCTCGACCCGCTGATCATCGGGGAAGAGCACTACCAGACTGCGCGTGACGTGCAGCAGATCTTGCAGCGATACAAGGACCTGCAAGACATCATCGCCATTCTCGGCATAGATGAGCTGTCTGAGGAGGACAAGCTGATTGTGGCTAGAGCCCGTCGAATCCAGAGGTTCCTCTCGCAGCCCTTCTTTGTCGCCGAGCAATTCGTTGGGATTCCCGGCAAGACGGTTCCGCTCGAGGAGACGATTCGAGGCTTCCGCATGGTCGTCGACGGCGAAGTCGATGAGTTGCCGGAGCAGGCTTTCTACATGGCCGGAGGCATGGACGACGTCTTTGCCAAAGCCAAGGAATTGCAGGACGCCTAATGCCCCTGCAGGACGCGGGACACCAGTAATGCCAGCCCCTTTCCAGGTCGACGTCGTTTCTCCCGAGGCAGTGGTTTGGTCGGGGGAGGCCGAGTTAGTGATTGCTCGCACCACGGAGGGGGATATCGGAATCATGGCCGAGCACGAGCCGACGATGGCGGTGCTGGCTACGGGCTCCGCGTCCATTCATACCGGCACCGAGACGGTGACGGTTGCGGTCCACGGCGGGTTTCTACAGATCTACCGCAATCAGGTGACCCTGCTGTCGGATCGGGCCGAGATAGTCGAAGGTAACGTTGACGAAGCTCGAGCCATGGCTGATACGCTCCGCGTGGCGGAGGAGGAAGATGCCGCGGATGAGACGGAAGGTCAGTCCGAATAGCGACTGGCGGCGTGGGCCTGGGCTTCCATCCACGACCTCGGGAGCTCGATCTGGCCGTCTTCGATCACGTCGCGACCGGGCGTTCGGATCGCCGAAGCCGTAACGAAAACCACAAGCATCCAGGCTGCGCCGAGGCCAAAGGCCAGAAGGTGAGTCCAGTTCATCGCTAGCTTTCCGTTCGCTTATCTCTATAAGCAAGCCCAGCGCAGTCTCACCGTTGTGAGAGCCTAACTTCTCGCGGCCGTCCTGGGAAGGGTTTTTCGCGTTCTCGTGGTTAACACCTCACGGAGCGCGTTGAAGCCTTCCTGGCGGAGATGAGCATAAACCCACTTGCCCCGTCGCTCCTTGTGGATTAGCTCAGCCTCCGCCAGCACTTTCAGATGATGGCTGACAGTTGGTTGGGAGAGGCCGAGGGGGCCTTCGAGGTCGCATCCGCAGATCTCACCCGATTCGGCGATCAAGCTGAGAAGCCGCACTCGCGCCGGATCTGAGAGGGCCTTGAAGCGACGAGCGGCCTCGACGGCATCGCTCTCACTCATGGCCGCGACGGTGATCGATGGACAGCATTCCATATTCATATATTGACATATGTCAATATATATGGCAAGCTATACATAGATGAACATCAATATGAGGGAGAAACCAATGTCACGAGTGCAGCTGGCCCTGAATGTGAGCGATCTCGACGCTGCGGTCGACTTCTACACGAGGCTATTCGGTGAGAAGCCTGCCAAGCTCAAGCCCGACTACGCCAACTTCGCAATTGCCGAACCACCGCTCAAGCTGGTTCTGATCGCCGGCGAAGGCGCCGGCGGCACACTGAATCACCTCGGGGTGGAGGTGGGCAGCTCAGATGAGGTTGCCGAGGCCAATGCCAGGCTGGAAGCGGAGAACCTCGAGACGGCTCTCGAGGAGGACATCGCTTGTTGCTATGCCCGTCAGGACAAGGTCTGGGTGCACGATCCCGACAAGGCGCCGTGGGAGATCTATACCGTTCTCGAAGACGTCGAGCATCTGGAGAAGGCCACCACCGCCTGCTGCTAGTGTCCCGAATCGCACTGAGGAATCCGGGGGAGCGTCCCTAGACCAGGGCTCCGTTGGTCACGAAAAAGTTGCGCATCGAAGGGTCGCACCGCGCCAGGGTCCCGGTGAAGGTTCGTACGTCGCCGGTGTCGAGTAGGTCGGCGGTTGCCACCGGGAGGTGGACCACGGCGTCGATCTCGCGCCCCGCGAACATATCGTTGGTCAGGTTGTAGACGGCAAACACCGCTTTGGTTCCGGGCTCATCACCGAAGTCGCGATCATGGTCGAATCGGCGAAGCCGCTTGAGCTCGCCGGACCAACGCACACTCTTGCCCTCGTAGTCCGCCTCAAACATGTCGATCGTGTCGAAGCTGTAGTTGTCGGGGTGGAAGAGTCGCTCGGAGACCTCGGCTGCAGTTCCGGCGTCCTCCGGAACTGTGGGTAGTTGCTCTTCCTCGGCCTCGAGGCGCCTCCGGGTCTTGTCACGCCACGCTTTGAGCCCGAGGTCGGCCGGCACCTGTTTGCTGAGCTGTTCGAAGGCGTCGGCGGCTTCCTTGATATCTCCGTGCACGTAGCTCAGCTCTGCCTCCTGGGTCTTGCGGGCGAACTCGATCCACGGATCGCCCTCCGGGGTCTCTTGCTGGAGCTCGGCCAGGGCCTCTCCAGCGTCTCCTGCCAGGCGAGTGGCCGCCGGGCGATCGAGCGCCGGTTCTTCTTTCGAGAGCACGCGGGCCAGAGACACCAGGCGCAGCAGTATCGACACCAGCTCGTCGGTATCCGAAGTGAACCCCTGCACCACCTCGATCTCCGTGTCGGAGACCGTGGCTCCCCGGTAGGCGGTGACCAGCTCGGAGATTGCCACCCGGCGGGCGGGCGTGAGAAAGGCTCGCACTTGCTCCGAATAGTCGCCCTTGATCATGATCTGCCTGTCAAAGAGCGGTTGGCCGACTTCGATGTCCTTGCCACCAAAGAATCGGCTTATGGCGGCCAGCGGCGACTGGCGCGAGAGCTTCAACCCCAGCGCCAGGGAAGGCATTCTCAATCGATACCGCGTGTGGGTCTTGTCGTTTGATTGGAACGTATTGATCCACACGGTGAAGCCGTCGATGGAGCCCCTCATAGACAGCTTGCCGGACAGAGCCGCGAAACCGTTCGTCGGCTTCAGCTCGATTCTGAGCCGGCGAGCTGCCTCGGCCCAAGCCGCATTTGCAGATTTGCGGCGGGACGTAATGAGGGCGACAACTGTGCCGGCGATCGCCAGGACCACAAACGGAGCGAACATCTTTCCAGCGTAGCGAGCCCGTGGGGTGCCTTTAGGGGACGTCCCAGGTGCCGTTGGAGCTGATGAGGGCCTGCATATCACCGGCTCCCGACTCCTGGGCGTCGAGAATCTGCTTCTGCAGCTCCTCTTCGTAAGACGGCCGGATGACTTTGCGGAAGACACCGATGGGGGTGGGGCCGTGCGGCCCGTGCGAGAGTCGGCTCAAAGCGAATGCGGTTGCGGGATCCTCCAAAGCGGGATCGTGAGTGTGAACGATATCCAGCCCGTACTGCTCGACGTCAACGACGAAAGCCCTGCCTTCCTCGATGGCGACGCCCTTGGTGCCGCCATCGAAGAGGATCTTCTCACCGGCCTCGAGCCGAATCTGATTCGAATCGCGGGTGTCCTTATCGGTCAACTCTATGAAGGCCTTGTCGTTGAACACGTTGCAGTTCTGGTAGATCTCGACGAAAGCTGCCCCGGGATGCTCATGCGCCTGTTGAAGGATGTCCATGGTGTGGTCGCGATCCATGTCGATGGTGCGGCTGACGAAAGTGGCCTCAGCCCCGAGGGCGAGACTCACCGGGTTGAACGGGTAATCGATGGAGCCGGTCGGGCTCGACTTGGTGCGCTTCCCCGTTTCGCTGGTCGGCGAGTATTGACCCTTCGTTAGCCCGTAGATCTGATTGTTGAACAACAGAATGTTGAGGTCGATGTTGCGGCGCAGGGCGTGAATCAGGTGGTTGCCGCCGATTGACAGCATGTCGCCATCGCCGCCCACCACCCACACCGAGAGCTCGGGCCGGCTGTTCGCCACCCCTGATGCAATAGCCGGCGCCCGACCGTGGATGCTGTGCATTCCGTACGTGTTCATGTAGTACGGGAAGCGAGAAGCGCAACCGATGCCGGAAATAAACACGATGTTTTCGCGGGGGATGTCAAGCCCGGCCATGAAGTTCTGTACTGAGGAGAGAATCGTGTAGTCGCCACATCCAGGGCACCAACGCACGTCCTGGTCGGTTTGGAAGTCCTGGCGGGTGTGCGTACTCGTCACTTCTTCTCCAGCATCTCGGTGATCTTGTCCTCGATCTCGGCGGTTATGAAGGGCTGGCCCTGTACCTTGGAGAACCCCTCAGCGGGGACCAAGAATTCGGCCCGGATGAGACGGACCAGCTGGCCCCGGTTGAGCTCGGGCACCAGAACCTTGGGATATTTCTGCAGGAGCTCGCCCAGATTCCTGGGGAAGGGGTTCATGTGCCGCAGATGCACATGAACGACGCTCTGGCCGTTGGCTTGAGCGTTGCGCACCCCCGCACGTACCGCCGAGTAAGTAGAGCCCCACGCCAGGACAAGCAGGTCGGCGTTTTCGAGGCTGTCGACCTCTGTCGCTTCGGGAATGTCGTTGGCGATGCCGGCGATCTTCTTCTCACGCACCACCGTCATGTGCTCGTGGTTGAGAGGGTCGTAGCTGACGTTGCCGGTAACGTTCTCCTTCTCCAAGCCGCCGATGCGGTGCTCGAGATCGGCCGTCCCCGGGATCGCCCAGGGGCGAGCCAGTGACTTCGGGTCACGCAAGTACGGCATGAAGCCATCGTCGTGGTTGGTGCCGCTTGCGAACTGAACAGGGAAGCTGGGCAATTGTTCGACGTCGGGAAGGCGCCACGGTTCGGAACTGGTAGCGATGTAGCCGTCAGACATGAGCAATACGGGAGTCATATATGTGACGGCCAGCCGAACGGCTTCGATCGCGGTTTCAAAAGCATCACCGGGCGTGGAGGCCGACACCACCGGCATCGGAGACTCGCCATGACGCCCATACAGCGCCATGAGAAGGTCCGATTGTTCGGTTTTGGTCGGAAGTCCCGTGGAGGGGCCACCTCGCTGCACATTGAGGATGACCAGGGGAAGCTCGGTCGCCAGCGCCAGACTGATCGTCTCACTCTTGAGTGCCAAACCCGGCCCGCTGGTCCCGGTAACGCCGAGCTGGCCGGCAAAGGACGCTCCCAGCGCCGCTCCGACGGCGGCCATCTCGTCCTCGGCCTGAAAGGTACGCACGCCGAAGCTGCGCCGGCGGGCTAGTTCGTGCAACACATCGCTGGCGGGCGTGATCGGATATGAGGCATAGAAGAGGGGGAGGTTTGCGGCCCGGGCGCCGGCGATGAGACCCCAGGCGATGGTCTGGTTGCCGATGACGTTGGTGTAGGTGCCGGTCGGGAGGTCTGCCGGGGGAACCTCATAGGTATGGCCGCGAAAGGCCTCAGTGGTGATTCCAAAGTTGTACCCGGCCTGAAAGGCCATCGAGTTGGCTGCCGCCACCTCCGGCTTGCTGGCAAACTTCTCATTCACCCAATCCAGTGTCACTTGTACGGGACGGTCGAACATCCACGCCAGGGCTCCCAGCGCAAAGAAATTCTTGGACCGCAGGACCTCGCGGCCTTTTACGCCGCTCTCCTTGACCGCTTCCTTGGTGAGCTCGTCCATCGGGGCAGCCAATACTGTGAATCCATCCAGGGTGCCATCCTCGAGCGGGTTGGTCTGGTAGTCGGCCTTGGCCAGATTCCTCTCCTCGAAGGTGTCTGTGTTCACGAGAATTGTCCCGCCCGGCTTAACGTCCCCGAGATTCTTTTTCAACGCGGCCGGATTCATGGCGACCAGGACGTCGGGAGCGTCGCCCGGGGTCAGGATGTCGTGTTCGGCGATGTGGATCTGAAACGCTGAGACTCCAGGAAGGGTACCGGCCGGGGCTCTGATCTCGGCCGGGAAATTTGGCAGCGTGGCGAGGTCGTTGCCGAACGCCGCGGAAGCGTCGGTGAACCGTGCCCCCGCCAACTGCATGCCGTCGCCCGAGTCGCCGGCAAACCGGATAACCACCCGAGGAACCTTCTTACGGTCGATCTTGGGTGGAGCGAGGTCTTCTTGTGTTGCCACTGCCGGAAGGTTAGGCCACGCCGGCGGCTTTAGTTGGTGTTATCTGGGGCCGGGAGATGGCTGCCCGGCGTCGAAGGCGGGAGGCGAGCGGAAGGCCACGATGCCTGCCTGCTCGAGGGCGGTGCCGATCCCTAACAGACGGTGCTCGGACCAGTCGGGCCCGATCAACTGCAGGGCCGGCGGCGGACCTCCCGCCTCAGACAGGGGCAACACGATGGCGGGATGGCTCGTGAAGTTGACGAGCGCTGAGAACATCGAGAGCGCCCGCCGGTAGGTCATCTCCTCGCCGGCTACCAGCAAATCATCCACCCCGATGGGTTTGTGATTCGAGGCCACGGCGGGGGTGGCCAGCACGTCAACTTGACGAAACAGATCGAAGGTGTGCTCACGGAGCTGCTCCCTCCACTTCTTGGCCTCGACACTGGCAGCCACAGTGATCCCCAGGGCGTTTCCCAGGCGATCGGCCACCTCGGGGCCGTACTCGTCTGCCCGGCTCGGGAACCATTTGCCGTGCACGACGGCGATCTCGCTGTAGGCCCCGGCTTCAATCATTCCCGGCGGCTGCACGAAGTCGTCCTCCAGCTGGTTGATCTCGGCGCCGAGACCCGCCAGGCGCTCCAGGGATGCCTCAAAGGCAGCACGCAGCTTGGGATCGGTTGGCTGGTCAACCCAGGGGTGGGGCACCCCCACCTGGAGACCGTTCACGGAAGTGGGCTCAGGCTTCTTCACCGGCTCAACCACCGAGTAGGGATCCTTCGGATCGGGCCCGGCAATGGCCTCGTACACAAGTGCGGCGTCGCCGACCGTGCGGGTGAGGGGCCCCACAGTGTCGAGGCTGGGGGCAAGCGGAAAAACCCCAGTCAACGGAACCCGGCCGTGAGTCACCTTGAGGCCCACCGTGCCGGTCAATGCCGCCGGCACCCGCACCGATCCTCCAGTGTCGGTGCCAATGGCAACGGCGGCCAAACCGGAGGCCACCGCCACGGCCGATCCCCCGGATGAGCCGCCGGGCGATGTAGCGACATCCCACGGGTTGCGCACCGGGCCGAACCAGTGATTCTCGGAGGAGAACCCGAAGGCAAATTCGTGCAGCCCGGCCCGACCAATGATCACTGCTCCTGCTGCTTCGAGTCGCTGGACGACGGTGGCCGACCGCTTAGCCAGGTGGCGGTAGAGGGAAGAGCCGCAAGTGGTAGTGAGGCCCTTCTGGTCGATCAGGTCTTTGAGGGCCACGGCCACGCCGGCCATGGGTCCGGGGTCCTCGCCGAGTGTGACTCTGCGGTCGACGAGTTCGGCCCGCAGCAGAGCCTCGCGGCGGTCGAGGAGAGTGTATGCATTCAATTGCTCCTGGGCAGCCTCGCTGCGGTCGAGATAGCCAGCAACGAGCTCGCGGGCCGAAAGCTCTCCGGCAAGTACCAGGCGGGCCTGTTCAACCGCAGGCAGGTATGGGTCCATTGAGAGTGGAGCCTATTATGTCGCAGTCGGCAGTGCTTGTCTGTTCTTCGCCTTATGGCTCATCACTGGTCGGCCGTAGGTGGTTGGCACAGGGCTCCGCTTGGGGAGTGGGTGAACGCTCTGCCCTGCGCCACGGCTGGCGGCGCCGACCCGTCAGTCGGCAAGAATCTCTTGCTGATTGCTGATTGCTGATTGCTGATTGCTGATTGCTGATTGCCTATTTCCTAGC